>Ga0196964_10000020_pt1 | contig 214503 bp, 202 predicted proteins | sample S1_10metaG_FD_148615 | JGI IMG/M metagenome (GOLD analysis project Ga0196964, IMG submission 148615) | Soil microbial communities from Anza Borrego desert, Southern California, United States - S1_10 | ecosystem: Environmental > Terrestrial > Soil > Desert | place: USA: California | collected...
TCGCCATCCGCGAAGGCGGCCGCACGGTCGGCGCCGGCGTGGTCGCCAAGATCATCGCCTAAGCGTCTGATCCCAAGCCGACAAACAGAACCCCCGCCGGACCCGTCCGGCGGGGGTTTCGTTGTCGGCTATCCGCCGTTCCAGATGGTCTGAAGCCCCGAACCGTCGCCTGTCCTGACGCGACGGAGGCTTGCCCTGAAGGGGGCCCGCCGACTAGGCTGGGGGCCGGATCGGGGGATCTCCAGATGGCATACGAAGGCGCGCCGGCCGGCGGGGCGAAGGTTGAGTTCGGGCCCGCGCCCGCGAGCTTTCCGCTGGAGCCTTTCCACACCGGCGACCGCGATCCCCAGACGCTGAGCGATCGCGGCCTGTGCTTCCACCTGTCCGACACCTTGATTGACCTGACGGGGCCGGAGCGGGTCTATTCCAGCCGGGTGATCCAGCAGGTGACCGGCTCGGACGGGCTTCAGCCGTCGGCCTCGGTGGAGATCAGCTTCAATCCCTCCCATGAGCGGCTGGTGGTTCACGCCGTTCGTGTCTGGCGCGACGGAGCGGTGCGGGAGGCCGGCGTGCCGCAGGCCTTCGAGCTGCTGCGGCGCGAGTTGAACCTGGAGCGGGCGGTGTATGACGGCCGGCTGACCGCCCACATGATCATCCCCGATGTGCGGGTCGGCGATGTGGTGGAGACCGCCTACTCCACCATTGGGGACAATCCGGCGCTGCGGGACGCCTTCTCGGCCGGGTTCCGGCTGCAGTGGGGCAGCCCCACCATCCGCACCCGCTGCCGGGTTCGCGCGCCGGCCACGCGAGACCTGTCCTGGAAGGCGTGGGGCGGGGCGCCGGACCCGCGCGTGACGCTTGAGGATGGGGTGAGGGAGCTGGAGTGGACGGTGGACGACGCGCCGCCGCAGCGCTTCGAGCCCGACACCCCGCACGCCCACATCGGCTTCCAGTACGTCCTGGTGGCGGACCGGCTGGAATGGCGCCAGGTGTCCGACCTTTTCCGCGACGCCTATGCGGTCCCGAGCAGCCTTCCCGACGACCTGGCCGCCGAGATCGACGCCATCGCGGCGGCTCATCCTTCGCCGGAAGCACGGATCGCGGAGGGTCTGCGCTTCGTGCAGGGCGCGCTGCGCTATCACTCCATCGGCATTGGCGAAGGCGGCTACAAGCCGCGATCCATCGAGACCATCTGGGCCACGCGTTACGGAGACTGCAAGGACGCGTCCCGTCTCCTCACGGCGGTGCTCCAGCGGCTGGGCGTGGACGCGGCGCCGGCCCTGGTGAACACCCACGCCGGCGCCGGCCTGTCGGAGACCCTGCCGACCGCCACGGCGTTCGACCACTGCATCGTTCGGGCGCGCATCGGCGACCGGCGGTTCTGGCTGGACGGGACCATGCGGGTGCAGGTGGGCGGGCTGGATCGTCTGTGGCAGCCGCCGGACCACTGGGCCCTGCCCTTGGTCGAGGGCGCGCGGCTGGAGCCCATGAACGAGCCGGTGCTGGAGACCGTGTTCGACCAGACCGAGCGCTGGACCTTCGCCAAGCGAGCGGGCGCGGCCGCCTCCCTGGAGATCGAGACGACCCACGCCGGCTGGCGGGCCGACGAGATGCGGCGCTGGCGCGACAACGACGGCCTGGCAACCCTGGCTCGGCGGATGCGGGAAGGGCTGGAAGGACAGTATGGGCAGGCGACCGAGCTCGCGCCCATGGAGTGGCAGGACGACCGCGATCGCAACGTGATCCGCATGATCGAGCGCTATCAGGTGGACCGCCCCTTCGTGCCGGGCGACCGCAAGGACCTCGTTCGCTTCGAAAGCCGCGACGACGTGTTCGGGCCCAATCTACGCACGCCCGAGACTGTGGGACGGGCCTCGCCTCTGGCCCTCGGCCTGCCGCGTCGGGTCCGCAGTCGGAGGCTGCTGACCTTTCCGGTGAAGACCCAGATCGCGCCCTGGTCGCTCAGGGAGGAGGGCCCGGGCATGACGGGCATAAGCCGCCTGTCCTGGGCGGATGGCCGCACGGCGGAGCTGGTCACCGAACTTGAGGTGCGCGAGCGGGAAATCCCGGCGGCCAAGGCGCCTCTCTACTTCGCCTTCGCCCGCAAGGTGATGGGCTACAACGGGCTTTCGGTGGTGCTGCCCGTGCGCAACGGCCGGCTGGTCTCGCCGAACTCCGGCGGCACGACCTGGGTGAGCTGGGCCGTGGTGATCGGCCTGGGCCTGCTGTTCGCCGCCTTCCGCTATCTGGCCGCTCTGGGTTAGCGCCGCTCCAGCACGCGGAAGACGAAGGCGTGGTCGTCCGTCTCCCCGGCGGAGAAGTTCTCTCGGGACACCTCGACGAAGGCGGCTTCGTCGAACGGAGGAAACAGCACGTCGCCCTCCACATCCGCCTCCACCTCGGTGAGGTACAGCCGTTTCGCCTTGGGCAGGACGGCGGCGAAGACGCCCGCGCCGCCTATGACGCAGACCTCAGAGACGCCGTCGTCGCGCGCCTGCTCGCGCGCGATCTCCAGCGCCTCGTCCAGGGTGGTGCAGGGCACCGCGCCTCTGGGCTCGAAGCTCTCGTCGCGGCTCAGCACGATGTTCAGCCGCCCGGGCAGGGGCTTCAGAGGCAGACTGTCCCAGGTGGCTCGCCCCATGATGCAGGGCTTTCCTAGCGTGACGGCCTTGAACCGCTGCAGGTCCGAGCGAAGCCGCCAGGGCAGATCGCCGTCGCGGCCGATCACCCCGTTGCGGGCGCGGGCGACGACAATGGCGAGCTCAGGTCTCATCTGACGGCTCCAGCCAGCTCAGCCACTTGCGCTGCATGGCCTGCTCCAGATCCACGCCCGCGCGCTCGCAATAGATCAGCAGCATGCCCAGCACATCGGCCGCCTCGTCGCCAAGCTTCTTCGCATCCGGCGCGCCTCGCGCCCGGCCGCTGAGCCGCAGATGCTCGGCCGTCAGCTCGCCCAGCTCCTCCTGGAGCTTCAGCAGCGCCCAGTCGCGATCCCGCTCGATCCCGTGCTCAGCGGCGTAGAGGTCGGAGATGCGAAGGACCTTGTCCCTCAGTTCGGCCAGGATCACACCGCCACCGGCGCCTTGATGTGCGGCCAGGGGTCGTAGCCGTCCAGCGACACGTCCGAGAGCTGGAAGGCGAACAGGTCGGCCTTGTCCGCTAGCGTCAGGGTCGGCAGCGGCCGGGGCTCGCGGGTCAGCTGCAGTTCGGCCTCCTCGACATGGTTCAGATAGAGGTGGGCGTCGCCGAAGGTGTGGACGAACTCGCCAGGCTCCAGCCCCGTGGCCTTGGCGATCATCTGGGTGAGCAGGGCGTAGGAGGCGATGTTGAACGGCACGCCCAGGAAGACGTCGGCCGAGCGCTGATACAGCTGACAGCTCAGCTTCCCCTCCGCCACGAAGAACTGGAACAGGCAATGGCAGGGCGGGAGCGCCATGTCGTCGACATCGGCCGGGTTCCAGGCGCTGACGATGTGGCGGCGGCTGTTGGGGTTGGTCTTCAGCCCATCGACCAGCCGGCTGATCTGATCGATGATCCGGCCGTCGGGCGCGGTCCAGGACCGCCACTGCTTGCCATAGACAGGCCCGAGCTCGCCCTCGGCGTCCGCCCATTCATCCCAGATGGAGACGCCGTTCTCCTTGAGGAAACGGATGTTGGTCTCGCCGCGCAGGAACCACAGCAGCTCCACGATGATGGAGCGGGTGTGCAGCTTCTTGGTGGTCAGCAGCGGAAAGCCCTTGGACAGGTCGAACCGCATCTGCCGCCCGAACACGCCGAGCGTGCCCGTGCCCGTCCGGTCGTCGCGCCGCACGCCGTTGTCGAGGATGTCGCGCAGCAGGTTGAGGTACTGGTGCTCGGGATGGTCGTCCGGCACGGCTCCGGTGCGAGTCTCGATGTCAGCGACAAGGGCCAGCGCGTTCATGGTTCGACAGACTGCCTGATTCGTCGCCGGGCGCCCCGGGGCGGTTCAGGCTTTCCCACAGGACGCGTCGCGGGAGTGTGGGCTATGAGGTCGGCATGACGACCCTGCCGCCGCCGCTCCCCGTCTTCCACGACCGTGACTGCGACCTGTCCCTGATCAGGGGCAAGCGGGTGGCGGTGATCGGCTATGGCAGCCAGGGGCGGACCCATGCGCTGAACCTGCGCGACTCGGGCGTGGCCGACGTCGTGGTGGGGCTGAAGGCGGGTTCGGCGACGCGCGGGAAGGCCGAGGCCGACGGCTTCGCGGTGTCCACGGCGGGCGAGGCCGCGCCCGGCGCGGACGTGGTCGCGGTCATGGTGTCGGATGAGGCGCACCGCGACCTGTGGCGGGACGAGCTGGAGCCGACGATCCGCCCGGGCGCGGCTCTGATCTTCGCCCACGGCCTGTCGGTGCGGTTCGGCCTGGTGGACCCGCGCGCCGACCTGGACGTCATCCTGGTCTCGCCCAAGGGCATCGGGCCGCGCATCCGCGACCTCTACGAGGCGGGGGAGGGAGTGTTCTGCCTGTTCGGCGTGCATCAGGACGCGAGCGGCGGCGCGCATGCGCTCGGCCTGTCCTATGCGGCGGCGCTGGGCTGCGGGCGCAAGGGCGTATTCGAGACCACCTTCAAGGACGAGTGCGAAAGCGACCTGTTCGGCGAGCAGGTTGTGCTGTGCGGCGGAACGGTCGAGCTGGTCGACGCCGCCTTCATGAAGCTGGTGCAGGCCGGCTACCCGCCGGAGGTCGCCTGGTTCGAGTGCTTCTACGAGCTGAAGCTGGTCACCGACCTGATGCATCAACTCGGCCCCGCCGGCGCCTTCGCCCGCATCTCCAACACGGCGGAATACGGCGCCTATCTGACCGGCCCCCGGGTGATCGGCGACGACAGCCGCGCGGCCATGGATCAGGTGCTGGACGACGTCCGCTCCGGCGCCTTTGTGAACAAGCTGATGGCCGACCATGACGCGGGCTCGCCCGAGCTGCTGGCCCGCCGCCGCGCCCTGGGCGAGCGGCTGATCGAGGCCGCCGGGCGGCGGCTTGCCGCAGCCTCAGCCGTTCCCGAGGGCGGGCGAGTCCGATAGGACGGCGCTTCGGCCGCAGGGGGCCGGGGGAGTATCCATGTATCGATCCGTTCTGATCACGGCCGTCGCGGCCGTCGCCTTGTCGGCTGGCTCGGCACAGGCGCAGTCCGCCTCCACCAGTCGGACCACGACCACCACCACAACGCAGCGGGACGGCGACACCACCCGCACGACCACCCGCTCCACCACCACCAGCGGCGGCGTGTCGATCGACGCGGACGCCGCGCTGGGCGCTCTCGTGGGCGTGCTCGCCGGCGCTTCCGGCGAAGGCGACAGCGCCGCCGCGGCGCTCCGCCGTCGGGCCGAGCCCGCACGCGCGGAGGACGCGTTTGGCGTCTGGGCGGCGGACTACGGCGGCCGGGCGACGGAAGGGTGCCGGTTCGAGTTCGGCCAGCGCGGCTTCATGGGCATGCGCTCCGTCTCTACGCGCGGCTGCCCCTCGCGCCTGGCGGGTATCGGCAACTATCAGATCCAGAACGGCGAGCTGGTGCTCTGGCAGAACAACGGCGCCTCGGAGTGGGGACGGTTGATCTATGTCGATGGACGGTTCGTCGGCGGCGGTCTGACCCTGCGCCGCGAAGACGACGCCGGCGACGGACCCCGCGCGGAGGATATGGTCGACTCGGGTCGAGGCGCGGCGATCCGAACGCTCGCCGGCCGCGGGCGAGCCGAGGACTTCGCCGGGACGTGGCGACACGCTTATGACTGGAGCGGCACGCGCCGTGAGTGCACTATCTCGCTCAGCACCAACCCCGCCTTCGGCGCGCTGGGCGCCTCGCAGAGCGGCTGTTTCAACGACCTGATGATGACCACCAGCTGGCGGGTGGAGGATGGACGCGTGGTGTTGCTCAAGGCCGGTGGCGGCGTGGTGGCGACGCTGAGGGGCGGCACGGACAGGCTTCAGGGCCAAACGTCCGGCGGGTCCCAGGTGGTGCTCTACCGCTAGTCCGGTACGGCCTCTTCGCCCCGGACAGCGTCCGGGGCGGAGCTCCGCCGCTGACGAGCTTCGGGTTTGGAAGGGCGGGAGAGAAGATGGTCGGAGTGGCAGGATTCGAACCTGCGACCCCTGCGTCCCGAACGCAGTGCTCTACCAGACTGAGCCACACTCCGACTTGGAGGCGGGCTTATAGCGACGGGGTCTGGGGGCCGCAAGCGCGCCGTTCCGAACCCTTGCGAAAAACCGCGCGGGCGCCCTGTTGCAAGCGCTGGGGCGCTACGCTAGATGACCGCCTCCCGCCGCCGAGGCGGGCTACGCCGGTCCTGCTGGGGAATGGTGTAATGGTAACACTGCGGTTTTTGGTACCGTCATTCTAGGTTCGAGTCCTAGTTCCCCAGCCACTGCCCCGCCGGGTTGATCTCTCGACAGTCAGTGCGTCAGCCGCGCCTCGACGGGCAGGCGGATGCGGATGCCGACACCGTGGCCCGGGGAGGTCTCGATGGTCATGGAGCCGCCCAGGTGCTCCACCAGGCCCTGAACCAGCAGAAGCCCCTCGCCGAGCGTTAGGGTCTCGCCCCCCACGCCGGAATCGCGCACTACCAGGTTCACGCCGCCCGAGGCCTGGGAGAAGGCCACCGCGATGGAGCCGCGACCGTCGTCGGGGAAGGCGTGGCGCACGGCGTTGCCGATCAGCTCGTGGATGATGATGGCCAGGGGCGCGACATGGCTGTCGGGCAGATCCCGGACGGAGCCGCGCATCTCCAGCTTGACCGCGCGACCCTCCAGAGCCCGGCGCCAGAAGCCGGCCGTGTCTTCCAGATAGGCGCCGAAATCGACAGGCCCCTCTTCGATCATGCGGCGCGACAGCAGGCCGAGCGCCGCCACGATGTCGGAGAGCCAGGCGAGGTGGCGTCGGCTCTCGGGGTCGGAGACCGCGCGGAGACGGATCCCGACGAGCGTCTGCAGCAGTTGATAGCCGCCGACGAGCCGCTCCTGCAGCTCGGCGACGCGCGCCTCGGTCCCCGCAGTCATGACGCCCCCAAAGCAAACAGCCGCTTCTCCTCTAGCGCGAGCCGAACCATTCCCCAACCCGCGTGTTTACTGTGTCCGCGACCGGACACTCTGTGTATGGGCTTGGCGGGGGGACATGCTGGGGACGCGCGTGACGACGCCTTGCGATCTGCGCATCATGATCGTGGAAGATCAGGCCATCCTCGCCATGGAGGTGGAGATGGTGCTGACCGACGCGGGCTGCGAGGTGGTGGGCTGCGCCATGGATCGCGCCTCGGCCTTCGAGATCGCCGACCGCGAGCGGCCGGATCTGGCGCTCATCGACGTCAACCTCACCGACGGCATGACGGGTCCCCAGATCGCCCAGCGGCTGGTGCAGGAGCAGGGCACGGCGGTCGTCTTCCTGACCGCCAATCCCGAGCAGATTCCGGAAGGATTCTCCGGCGCCTTGGGCGCGGTGACCAAGCCCTTCGACGAGGCGACGATCCGGGCGGTGGTCGCCTTCGCGCGGCAATTCATCTTTCACCGCACGGTGGGCGAGGCCCCGCGCCGCTTCCGCATCGCGCCCTGGCTGGGGGAGCCGCCCAAGGACATCGCCCCGCACTGAGCGCCTCGAGCAAGCGGAGCCGCACAGACTATTTCCCCTCCGTCAGCCTGTGCTACACGGCCGCAACCGGCAGGCCGTGAGTCTCGTTCAAGGCCTTGCGCCGGCTCGTTCGTCGTGACAGGCGGGCGACCTTACCGAAGAACACCGCCGCTTCGGCGGCAACAGAAGGCACGAACATGTCCGACACGCTGGAACGGGTCCGCAAGATCGTCATCGAGCACCTGGACGCCGACCCCGAGAAGGTGACCGAAAAGGCCAGCTTCATCGACGACCTGGGCGCCGACTCCCTCGACAACGTCGAGCTGGTGATGGCCTTCGAGGAAGAGTTCGACGTCGAGATCCCCGACGACGCCGCCGAGCACATCCAGACGGTCGGCGACGCCGTGAAGTTCATCGACGAGAAGCTGGCGGCCTGATCGCCGACATCGTCGCGAAGCTGATGATGGCCGCCGAGGCGCGCCCCTAGCGGGCACGCCCGGCGGCCATTAGTCTTTGTATCGCCAAGCCATGAAACTGCCGGGGTAAGCGCATGCGCCGCGTCGTCGTCACGGGTCTGGGTCTGCTGACGCCCCTGGGCTGGGGTGTGGGGACCAGCTGGAAGGGCATCGTCGAGGGACGCTCCGGCATCGGCCCCATCACCAACTTCGACACCACCGGCTACGGCTGCACCATCGCGGGCGAGATCCCGAGCGTGGACGGGCGCGGCGGCGGCGTGGCCGGGCAGCCGGGCGTGTTCGATCCCGACCAGGTGATGACCGCCAAGGACCGCAAGCGGGTCGACGACTTCATCGTCTACGCCATCGCCGCCGCGGACGAGGCGCTGCACGACGCCGGCTGGAAGCCCGAGACGGCCGAGGACCAGGAGCGGACGGGCGTCATGGTCGGCTCCGGCATCGGGGGCCTGGGCCCCATCGCCGACACGGCCATCGTGCTGAAGGAGCAAGGCGTCCGGCGCGTCAGCCCCTTCTTCATCCCCTCGGCGCTGATCAACCTGGCTTCGGGCCAGATCAGCATTCGGCACGGCTTGAAGGGGCCGAACCATTCGGTGGTGACGGCCTGCGCCACAGGCGCCCACGCCATCGGCGACGCGGCGCGGCTGATCGCCCTGGGCGACGCGGACGTGATGGTGGCGGGCGGCGCCGAGAGCTCCATCGTGCCGATCGGCATCGCCGGCTTCCTGGCCTGCCGGGCCCTGTGCACCGCCTTCAACGACGCGCCGGAGAAGGCCAGCCGCCCCTATGACAAGGACCGCGACGGCTTCATCATGGGCGAAGGCGCGGGCGTCATGGTGCTGGAGGAATACGAGCACGCCAAGGCGCGCGGCGCCAAGATCTACGCCGAAGTGGTCGGTTACGGCCTGTCGGGCGACGCCTACCACATCACCGCCCCCTCGGAGGACGGCGACGGCGGCTATCGGGCCATGGTGATGGCGCTGAAGCGCGCCGGCCTGAACCCGTCGGACCTCGACTACGTCAACGCCCACGGCACCTCGACCATGGCCGACTGGATCGAGCTGCGCGCCGTCGAGCGGCTGGTGGGGGAGCATGCGGCGAACATGGCCATGAGCTCGACCAAGTCGATGACGGGGCATCTGCTGGGCGCCGCCGGCGCGATCGAGAGCATCTTCTGCGTGCTCGCCATCCGGGATCAGGTGGTTCCGCCCACCATCAACCTCGACAATCCGGAGCATGAGACCGCCTTCGACCTGGTCCCGCACAAGGGCAAGGCGCGCAAGGTCGACATCGCCATGTCCAACTCCTTCGGCTTCGGCGGCACCAACGCCTCGGTCATCTTCCGGAAGGCGGGCTGACGGTGCTGGGGCGGTTGCGCGGCGCTCCGCGCCCGAAGTCGGGTCTGGGCGTGGCGCTGCTCTCGGCGTCCGCGGTCTTCAGCCTGTTCCTGATCGGCGCCCTGGCGTGGGGCTGGAGCGTCTTCTACGGCCCGGGCCCCGCCGCGCGGCAGGGCGACGCCACCATCGTGGTCCTGCCCTCCGGCGCGGGCGTGAACGCCATCGCCGCGACCCTGAAGGCGAACGGGGTGATCCGCTCCACCGACATGTTCAAGGCCGCCGCCCAGATCACGGGCGCCGACCGCCGGCTGCGCGCCGGAGAGTATGAGGTGCCGACCCGGGCCTCGCTGCGGTCCGTCCTGTCGCTACTGGTGTCGGGCAAGGTCGTCCGCCACTACGTCACCCTGCCGGAGGGCTGGTCCTCGGCCCAAGCCGTCGACATCCTGATGCGCCAGCCGGTGCTCACGGGGACGATCGAGGTTCCCGAGGAGGGCACGCTGTGGCCCGACACCTATGAGGTCACCCGCGGCGAGGCCCGCGCCGAGGTGATCGCCCGCATGCAGAAGGGGATGGACGAGAACCTGCCCAAGCTATGGGCGCAGCGGGGGCCCAACAGCGTGGTGCGGACTCCGGAGGAGGCGATCATCCTGGCGTCCATCGTGGAGAAGGAGACCGGCGTCGCCGCCGAACGGCCGCGCGTGGCGGCCGTCTTCTCCAATCGGCTGCGCCAGGGCATGCGGCTGGAGAGCGATCCGACCATCGTCTACGGCGTCACCCAGGGGCGGCCGCTGGGGCGCGGCATCCGGCGTTCGGAGCTGGAGCGCCCGACGCCCTGGAACACCTATCAGATCGACGGCCTTCCCCCGACGCCCATCGCCAACCCCGGTGAGGCGTCCATTCGCGCGGTGCTGAATCCGCCGATGACGCGCGACCTGTTCTTCGTGGCGGACGGTACGGGGGGGCACGTCTTCGCGGCCACCTATGACGAGCATCTGGCGAACGTCGCCCGCTGGCGCGCCATCGAACGCCAGCGGGCGGGCCTGCCGCCGGAAGCCGTCGCCCCGCCCGCGGAGGCCGCCGCCGGCCAGACCCTGACGCCGGACGGCGCCGTGGTCACCGTCCTCCCCAAGGGCACGCCCGTGCCGGCGGCGACGCCGTGAGCGGGCCCCTGTCGGGGATGACCGGCTTCGGCCGGGCGGACGGCGCGCAGACCGGCTGGAGCTGGACCGTCGAGGCTCGCTCGGTGAACGGCAAGGGGCTGGAGGTGCGCTTCCGAGGCCCCACGGGCTTCGACAATCTGGAGCGGCTCTGCAAGGCCGCCGCCCAGGCGCGGCTCATCCGCGGTCAGGTGACGGTGGCGCTGAATGCGCGCCGTCCGGAGGCTGGCGCCGGGGAGCTGAAGATCAATCAGTCGGTTCTGGACGCTTATCTGGAGGCGGCCAGGCGGCTGACGGAGGCCGGTGCGGCGACCGCGAGCGCGGACGGCCTGCTGGGCCTGCGCGGGGTTATGGATGCGCCGGAAGACGACGACGATCCGGAACTGCACGCAGCGCTGGAAGCGGCCATGGCCGCGAGCGTCGAGGAGGCCCTGGAGGCTCTGAAACGCTCCCGGGAAGGCGAGGGGGCTCAGCTCAGGCCGCTGATCGAGGACTTCGTCGCCCGCATCGAGACCCTGGTCGCCGCCGCCGAGGCGGAGGCCGCCGCCCAGGTCGAGGCGATCCGCGACCGCTTCAGCCGACGCATGGCCGAGCTGGCGCCGGACGCGCCGGGCCTGGAGGACCGGGTCTTCCTGGAAGCCGCCGCGTTGGCCGCCAAGGCGGACGTGCGCGAGGAGCTCGATCGGCTGGCCGCCCACGTCTCCGCCGCGCGCTCCCTGCTCGAACAGCCGCCGGCAGGCCGCAAGCTGGACTTCCTGATGCAGGAGTTCATGCGCGAGGCGAACACCCTGTGCTCGAAATCGGCGACGACTCGGCTCACGGGCGTGGGGCTCGAGCTCAAGGCTGTGATCGAGCAGCTGCGCGAACAGGTTCAGAATGTCGAATGACCGCACGCCCCGCCGGGGCGTCCTCCTCATCGTGGCCAGCCCGTCGGGCGCGGGCAAGACCTCCCTCTGCCGACGGCTGATGGCCGACCACTCGGCCCTGGAGCTGTCCGTGTCCATGACGACGCGGCCGATCCGGCCGGGCGAGGTGGCGGGCCGCGACTACCACTTCGTCGATCATGCCGAGTTCCAGCGCCTGATCGACGCCGACGCCTTCCTGGAATGGGCCGACGTGCACGGCCAGCGCTATGGGTCGCCCCGCGCGCCGATCGAGCGGGCGCTCGCCGAAGGCCGGGACATCCTGTTCGACATCGACTGGCAGGGCGCGGCCGAGATCGCCCGGAAGTGCCCCGACGACGCCGTGCGCGTCTTCATCCTGCCGCCCAGCCTGGCCGAGCTCCGTCGCCGGCTGATCACCCGGTCGCAGGACGCGCCGGAGGTGATCGAGCGCCGCATCGCCAACGCCAAGGGCGAGATCGAACACTGCGACCGGTTCGACTATGTCTTCGTCAACGACGACTTCGACCGCTCCTATGCGGAGATCGCCCACATCTACCACGCCGAGCGCTCCCGCCGCGCCCGCAACCTCTGGGTCGAGAACTACCGCGCCGCCCTGATGAACGAGGTGGTGTGACCCCTTGCGGAGAGGCGGCGGCTTCCTATCTGCAAGCCACTGTTTCAACAACGAAAGGAGGTGGTCGAATGTCTCATTGTCTCATGCCGCGCGCGGCTCGGATGACCGCGACCTCCGCCCTCCAGGGGGCTCGCGCCTGACGACAGCCGCCTCAGGCTGAACAATGGAAAGGGCCGCTCCCATCGGGGGCGGCCCTTTTGCTTTGGCGGTGCACGCCAGGCGGGTCAGCGACCCAGCACGAAGTCGACGTGGACCTGCACTTCCCGCGTGCTCACCCCCGCCTGGACCACCGGCGGCGGCGCGGCGACCTCCACAACCGCCCCACGGGCGGCGCGCATATCATAGATCGGAGGGGCGCTGGTCGCGCCGTCACGGATCGCCAGCACACGCTTGACCTTCAGGTCCGCGGCCTCGGCGTAGGCGTCGGCCCGGGCGCGCGCCGCGCGATAGGCCGCCGCATAGGCTGTGTTGTCGGCCCGGCTGGGATCGGCGATGCGAAGGTCGGGCCCGGCCACGACATTGCCTCCGGCCTCGGTAGCGGCCGCGATGGCGGCGCCCGCCTTGGCGACGTCGCGAATCTTCACCTCGATCAGATTGGCGGCCTGGTACCGTCCTCGCTCCGGACCATAGTCGATCCGGTTCAGGGTCACCGACCGGGTTTGCAGATCGTCATCCCCGATGCCGAGGGCCTTCAGCGCCTCCGCCACGCGGCTCATGGCGGCGCTGTTCGCGGCGCTGGCGGCGGCGGCGCTGGCGCCGTTCGTCGTGACGCCCAGGGTGATCCGGGCCTCGTCCGGCGGGCCTCTGCCTTTCCCGTCGCGCTGACCTGCAACAGGACCTGCCCGGGCGGCAGGCCGATCGGGCTCTCGCTCTCCGAGCATCCCGCCAGCAGCAGAATGGCTAAGGCCGCACGCTTCATCGGACCTCCTGAGGACAGCCGATGGAGCGGGGCGAAAGTGGCTGGAGGATGGCTCAGCCGACCGCCGCAGCCAGACGCAGGAACCCCGCCAGGTCCACCACTTCCGCCCGCGCCTCGGGATCGATGCCCGCCGCCTCGCACAGGGCGGCCCCGCCGAGCGGCTTCAGGCTGGAGCGCAGCATCTTGCGGCGCTGGCCGAAGGCGGCCGCCGTGACGCGCTGGAGCTGTTTCAGGAGCCTAGGGTCGGGTCTTTCCGCCTTGGGGACGAGGCGAACCACGGCGCTGGCGACCTTCGGCGGCGGGGTGAAGGCGGCGGCGGGCAGGTGGAGCACGACGCGGCAGTCGGCGATGGCCTGCGAGATCACGGCCAGTCGGCCGTAGTCGTCCTCGCCCGGCTGGGCGACCACGCGCTCGGCCACCTCCTTCTGGAACATCAGGGTCAGCGAGAGCGGCGTCCAGGGCCCGGTCAGCCACTTGATCAGCAGCGGCGTGCCGACGTTGTAGGGCAGGTTGGAGACCATGTGGGCGCCGGCGGGAGCGAGGTCGCTCTCCCGCACCTCCAGAGCGTCGCCCTCGACGACGACAAGCCGGCCCGAGCGGTCGTCCAACTCCGAAAGCAAGGGGATGAAGCGGGCGTCCTTCTCCACCAGAACAATCCGGCCCGCGTCGCTCTCCAGGAGCGCGCGGGTCAGGCCGCCTGGACCGGGGCCGACCTCGACCACGTCGTCGCCGCTGAACGGACCGGCCAGGCGCACGATCTTTCTCGTGACGTTCAGGTCGAGCAGGAAGTGCTGGCCGAACGCCTTCCTGGCCGTCAGGCCGTGGGCGTCGAGCGTCTCGCGGAGCGTGGGGAGGTCGGACACCAGGTCCGCTTACCTCGCCCGCCGCGCATCCGCCATCGCCGCCGCCTGGCGGACGGCGGCGATCAGGCTGTCGGGCCGGGCCAATCCCTTGCCGGCGATGTCGAAGCCCGTGCCGTGGTCGGGGGAGGTGCGGATGATCGGCAGGCCCAGGGTGGTGTTTACGCCCCCCCAGAAGTCGATCGTCTTCACCGGGATCAGCGCCTGGTCGTGATAAAGGCAGACGGCGGCATCATAGCCGCGCCGGGCCTCCTGATGGAAAAGCGTGTCGGCGGGCAGGGGGTCGGTGATGTCGATCCCCTCGGCGCGCAGAGCGGCGGCGGCCGGCCGCAGCACCTCCACCTCCTCCAGGCCGATGGAGCCGCTTTCCCCGGCGTGGGGGTTGAGCCCCGCCAGGGCCAGCCGGGGCGAGCCGATGCCGAAGTCGCGCTGAAGCGCCTCATGCGCCACCCTCGCGGTGCGCATCACGCGGTCGGCGGTGACGAGCTCCGGCACCGCGGCCAGGGCCGCATGGATGGTGACCAGGCACACGCGGAGATCCGCGGCGCTCAGCATCATCACCGGACCCCGCGCGCCCTCGTAGGGCAACTCCGCCGTGAGGTCGGCGATGAATTCGGTGTGGCCTGGAAAGCGGAAGCCGGCGGCGTAGAGCGGCGCCTTGGCTATGGGTGCGGTGACGAGCGCGCCTGCGGCGCCCGAGGCGCAAAGGCGAACCCCCTCCTCAATCCACCCCGTGACGCAGCGGGCGTTGGCCGGGTCGGCCGCTCCGGGCGTCACGGCGGCCGCTGTAGGGCGATGCAGCACCGGCAGCGCCCGGCTGAACAGCTCCGCCGCAGGGCGAGGATCGTCGATTTCCGCTACCGGAACGCCCTGGTCGCGCAGCAGCCGGGCGTCGCCGATCGCCGCGAACGCCGACCCCTCGACCCTCAGGGCGCGCCACGCCTTGGCCACGATTTCAGGCCCGACGCCCGCCGGCTCTCCGAGAGAGACGACGAGCGGGAGCTTGGTCACTGGCCGGCGATCTCGATCAGCGAGTCCTGGCGCAGGTCGCGCATGTAGCGGCGGGCCAGCATGGCCAGGTTCTGCTGCCGCAGCCGGGCCTCGACCTCGCGCTCGGGCGGAACCTGCGCGGCCCCCTGGGCGCGTCCGCAGACGGCGAGCAGGTGAACGCCCAGGGGCGTCCGAACGGGCGAGCTGACGGTTCCGATCTGCGCCGAACGGCCGACCTGCTGGAACTGCGGCGGCAGGTTCTGGACGTCGGTGCGCGGGAACTCGGCGCCGAGCAGTCCCTGTTCGGTCTTGGCCCGCTCCAGCATGGTGTCGCAGGTCAGGGAGGGGGCCAAGGCTTGCAGCCGCTGGCTGGCCGCCTGCACCTCGGCCTCCGACGCGGTTTCGGGGAGCTCGATCATCACCTGCTTCAGGTCCACCAGGCTGGTGGAGGCGCCCTCGCGCTTGTCGCGCATGTAGATGATGTAGACGCCGCCCTCGACGACGATGGGGTTGGACAACTCGCCGACCTGCAGGTTGTCGAACGCCTGTTGCAGCGCCGGGTGGGCCGAGCCCTCGACGATCCAGCCGGCGTCGCCGGGCACCCGGTTCTGCACGCTGGGGGCGGCGGAGAACTGACGCGCCACCGCCTGGAAGGGCGCGCCCTGGATCATCTGCTGGATCAGCTGCTGGGCGCCGTTGACCGCCTGCTGCATGCCGCCCACGCGCGCGGCCTCGATGTAGATCTCGCCGATCAGGTACTGCTTGCGGGACGACGCTTCGCTCAGCTGCCGCACGGCTTGCTGAACGGCGCTGCGGGACGGCCGCGCCCGGGAGCCGAAGCGGCCGCCGACCAGTTCACGCCACCCCATGGAGGTGCGCAGCTGCTCGCGGAAGCTCTCGGCGCGGACGCCGCTGTCGACCAGGTATTTCAGATAGCTCTCGGGGGTGGCGCCCACTTCCCGCGCATAGTCCGCGATCTCCTGATCCACCATTTCGTCGGTGATCTTGAGCTCTTCGAAGTTGGCGATCTCGCGGGCCTGAAGCCGCTCCTCGATCAGGGCGTCCAAAGCCTCCTGTTGCAGGATCGGCAGATTCTCCTGCGTCGGCTGGACCTGCGACTGGATGATCAGCATCAGCATGCGCTGACGCAGATCGAAGCTGGTGATGATCTGGTCCCCCACCTTGGCGATGATGCCGTCGCTGAGCAGGAATTGACGCGGCGCTTGGCGCGTCGGCGACGCCTCGGCCGCCGGGTTGAGCGCGCCCGCCGCCTGACCTGACGACGCCTGAGGCGCCGTCTGGGGCTGGGGAGCCGTCTGGGCGACAGCCGAGGTCGCGAGGAGGGCGCTCAGCGCGACGCCCGCCGTGAAACGCTTCAAACGCATGGTTCGTCCTGGTTTCCTACTCAAGCCGCGCCGCCTCGACCGGATCCCGGAGCAGCCCGGGAGGCCTTGCGCGCCCCAACTCAACAGCCGTCACCAACGGCTCTTGCTTTGTCCATAACTTGAACCGCCGAAAGTGGCGAGGGTTAGGCGCACATAGGGTCCCTCGGAGGGGCCGGACGGCCGCGCCCGAGTGTTGTCCCGGCGCCACCCCAGTTCGAAGCGGAAGCAGTCGTCGTCGAACAACAGCCCCACTTCGGAGCGGGTGATCTCGTCCTGCCGCAGGTCGGCGATGCCGGCGACGGTGAAGCCCCAGTTGCGATAGACGAACTGCTGCGCCTCGGCCTGAAGGAACTCGTAATTCCGGTTCAAAGGGCCGTTCACGGGGTTGGCGCGGTCCAGCAGATAGGTGAGGGAGGCGGCGTTGCGGCGGCCCCAGCGACCGTCCACGGCGGCCTCGGTGCGCCGCACCTCGCCTGTGCTGTCCAGTGTCGCGTGGACCCAGCCGCGCACCCGGTCCGAAGGCGCGAAGCTTCCCTGCACCACCCAATCGGACGACTCCGCCGCCAAGCCCGTGGGGTCGTAGGTGAGCGCCGGCGCGTCGGGCACCGGGGTGCGGAAGCGCGGCTCGGCGTTCTCGCGGAAGCTTCGACCGACGAACAGGCTGGCATTCTGGCCGGTCTCGCCGCGCCAGGTCGCGCGGCCGCCCAGGGTCACCCGGGCGCCGCCCTCCAGCAGGTCGTAGCCGGGAAACCGGTCCAGCCTGAACAGCGAGCTCTCGTCCAGTTCGAGGGTTTGGCTGTCCTCGTTGGGGATGCGCGGGTCCAGTTCGGGCTCGTTGGACAGGGACAGCTGCGCCATCGGCTCCAGCACCAGGTCGCCGCCGGAGGCGAACCGGCGGATCAGCGGATAGCTGACGTCCAGCCCCGCCGTGGCGCGCGCGCGGCTCACGGCGTCATCGCCGCCGCCCAGAAACGCCGGCACGTCGCTGAGCGAATAGGCGTCGGCGCGCAGATCGACGAACGGCTCCCATCGCACGCCGGCCGCGGAAAGCAGGGTGCGGCGCCATTCCAGCTGGCCGGTGACGCGCCGGCTATCGACGCCCGGCAGCCCGGTGAAGCCCGCCAGCCCGGCCGCGGGCGTCGGCAGCACGGGCGCCCCGACATAGGCCTCGCGCGTCAGGGCCACGGCGGAGCCGCGCAGGCGCAGGCGTCCACCGAGCACGGGGCCTTGAGGCTCCCATCGCGCCTCGATGAGCGGAGCGACAACCGGCAGCACCGACTCGCTCTCGAACACCTTCAGGCCGGTGACCGGGTCGCGGAAGTCGGTCGCCGCGAACCGGGGATCGAGCCGCAGGCTCTGGATGGCGAAGGCTGCGGCCGAGACATAGGATCGCGCCGTCTGCCGCTCGACGTAGGCCTGGCTGATCAGCCGCCGCTGGTCGCCATAGTAGAGCCCGCGGTCCTGATAGGGGTCGTCGATGTCGTAGCGGTCGAACAGGGTCTTGTCCGACACGCGCTCGCCGGTGAAGCCCCACCGCCACGGCCCGTCCGGGTCGAACCGGCCCCAGGTCAGCAGATAGCTGCGATGGGTCCGGTCGCCGAAGCGGATGTTCGTCTCGTAGGCGCCGTCGCGGTCCGTGTCGAAATCGCCGAACTCCCGCTCATAGGTGTAGCCCCCGCGCGCCACGACGGTTCCATCCGCGAACCGCCGCCGCCATTGCAGGTTCAGCAGGGGGTTCACCCGGGTGTTGACCTGCGGGCTGATCAACCAGTCCTCGGAGGGGGAGCGGACGATCAGATAGGGCTGCTCCCAAGAGAGGCCGCGGCCCTCGTCATAGGAGATGTCGGGGATCAGGAAGCCCGAGGCTCGGTCCACCGTCGGGTCCGGATGCGCGAACACCGGCAGATAGAGCACCGGCACCCCGCCGACGCGAAACAGGGCGTTGCGGTAGACGATGGCGCGAAGCTGCTCGTCCTGAACCACCTTTTCCGCCTGGATGGAGATGGAAGGCTCCTTGGGCCGCCCCTCCTCGTCGCAGATGGGGCAGGGGGTGAACCGGGCGTAGTTCAGCTCCGAAACCGTCTCGCTGCGACGGACGGCCGTGGCCGCCATCAGGTGCGCCCCCTCCTTGGTGCGGGTGGCGAAGTCTGTGGCGAAGCCCACGCCCAGGTCCGGGTCCAGCTCCAGCCGGCTGGCGTAGACGGCGTTCCCCTCCGGGTCGACGAGACGGACCTCGCCCTCGGCGACGCCCGTCCCGGCTTCCAGGTCGTAACTCAGGCGGTGGGCCTGGAGATCGTGGTCGCGGGTGCGGGCGAAGACGAACCGACCGGGCAGGGCCTGGGCGGTGACCACCTGGCCCTCGCGCGCGGCCTGGTCGGCCTCGATGTAGACGGCGCCGGGCGTCAACCCATCCGGACCGGGTTCAGGGGGCGCCGTCGAAGTCTGGGCGGCGGCCGCTCCGCCCCAGGCCGCGCACAGCAGCGCCGCGCCGGCGAGGAGGCGCGCGCGAAGGCGGGGGGTGGCGCTGAAGGCGCGCTGCATGCGGTGAACGTCCAATCCAGGCCGAGCGGCCCCCGGCGCTTAGCCGTCCTCGGTATAGATGAGCAAGGTCACGGCGGCGAGCGCCGTCAGGATCGCGGGCAGCCAGGCGGCCACGAAGGGCGGGATCACCTCCGCCGAGCCGAAGGCCGCCGCCGCCTGGTTCACGAAGAAGAAGCCGAAGCCCAGGATCACCGCCGCCACGCTCATCCTCGCGAGGTCCCCCAGTCGCATGAGCCGAAGCGAAAAGGCCGCGGCGAGTATGCTCATCGCCGCGAACATGAGGGGCGTGGAGAGCAGCTGCTGGAGCCGCAGGCGGTAGGCGGTGGAGGAGAAGCCCGCGTCCTCGACGCGCCGGATCTGGTTGGGCAGCGACCAGAAGGAGGTCGACTGGGGCCGGGCGAACCGGGCGAAGGCCTCCTCGTCGGCGAGCACAGAGGGCAGGTCTAGCGTGGCGTAGCGGACCGCCCTCTGCCCCGTCTGAGCGCCCACGGCGTCCACCAGCCGCCAGCGGCCTGCGGACAAGGCGGCGGACTCCGCATCGATCCGCTCCGAAAAGGCCCGTCGGCCCGCCGGATCGGTGGTGTAGACGAAGACGGTCACGTCCAGCAGCCGGGCGCTGGCGCGGTCCTGGCGCTCGGCTCGGATCACCATCTGGCGGCTGTCGTCACCCTCCCGCAGCCACACCGCCTCCTTGCCGTCGGACAGGACAGCGCCGGTGAGGCGCGTCCGCTCGCGCTGGAACAGACCGTCGGCCCAGGCCGCCGCAGGCCCCAGCGCCGTGACCGTCACGATCCCGAAGACGAAGGCGAAGGCCGCGGCCGGCAGGACGAAGCGCCAGGCGGAGACCCCGGCCGCCCGCATGGCGATCAGCTCGCTGCGACGGTTCAGGCTGACGAACGCCGCCAGCGTCCCGAACAGGAAGACGAAGGGCAGGAGCTGCAGGATCACCGCCGGCGACTTCAGCAGCATCAGCCCCAGCGTCCGCATGCCCGAGAGATCGACGTCCGAGCCGACGGTCCGGCCGACTTCCACGAAGTCGATCAGCATGACGAGAGCCGAGATTACGCCCAGCGCGACGAGCAGGCTGCCGATCTGCTGGCGCAGCACATAGCGTTCCACGCGGCCGAGGCGGAACACGCTCATGCCCGGGCCGCCTTCAATGCAAGCGAGAGGGCGGGTTTCCGACGTCGAGGCTTCAGCTCGCGGAACAGGACGCGCAGGGCCAGGGCTGCCGCCAGCAGAGGCATCAGATACTGCAAGCCGTTGAGCCAGGGGTTCCACACGCTGGCCGCCACCAGCCCGTAGCCGGCGACCCGCAGCACGATGAAGACCGCCGCCGCCTTGGCGATCCGCAGCGCATACCCCGTCCGGCTGAAGGCGCCGCCCATGATGGCGGCGAGCGCCAGGGCCATGGCCGCCAGCGCATAGAGCGGCGCGGAGAGCCTGGCGTGCCCCTCGGCCAGCAACTCGCCGCGACCTTCGAAGTCCCGCACCAGGGCCGGCGACGGATCGAACAGCTCGGTCAGCCAGAGGTCGGAGGTCTTGTAGCGGACCCGCTCCTGATCCTGCACATAGGGGGAGAGGTCGAAGACCCAGTTATCGACCGACAGGTAGTTGAGCACCCCGTTGCCGCCGTAGCGCTGCATGGAGGCCGTCTTCATGGTCAGGACCGGCAGGCCGTCCACCCGCCCGAACCGGGCCTCCGCCGCGTCCCAGGTCGTCACCGTCCGGCCGTTGTCCAGATAGATGAAGAGGTTCTTCAGCAGGCCGTTCTGCTCGACCTCCTGGACGTAGACGGTGAGGCCGCCCGGGCCCTGGACGAACTGGCCCTCCTGGACCAGGGCCGACGCCAGGTCGGTGCGGATGGCGAAGGCTGTGCGGCGGGCCTCGCGCTGGGCCAGGGGTTGGAGCACGGTCGAGGACAGCAGCGTCACGCCCGCAACGATGAGCGCCAGCGTCGCCGCCGGCCGGATCGCCTGCCAGCGGGTGAGGCCGCCGGCGAAGGCCGCGGTCAGCTCCTGCTCGCGCTGAAGGCGGGTGAGGGCGATCAGCGCTCCCACGAACAGGCCGATCGGCAGGATGACGCCCAGCAGCTGAGGCACGGCCAGCAGGGTCAGCTTCAGCATCACGCCGATGCTCTGACCGCGCTCCACGATCAGTTCCAACTGGTTCAGGCTCTGGCTCAGAATGCCGATTCCGCCCAGCGCGGCGCACGCCCCGGCGACGGGAAGCGCCAACTGCCGGAAAAGATAGCCTTGAATCAGCGTCATGGGCGGAATGTTGTCGCCCGGTTGCAGCAGGCGGTCGCGGGGCTCTATTACACAGCCTCATGCGGCGGCGAAACGGCCGCTCTTCCTTGTTTCCGAGAGTACCCATGAAGATCGAGTTCGTCGCCGAGGCCGGCGCATCCCAGGCTCTGGCCATTCTGGTCCAGGAAGGCCGCGCCTTCACCGGCGCCGGGGCGACCGTGGATCAGTCGGCGGGCGGGTCGCTGTCGCGCGCCATGTCGGCGGGGCGCTTCACCGGGGGCCGCAACAGCACCCAGGTGGTGGCGGGTCTCGAGGGGCGGACGGTGGTGCTCTCGGGCTTGGGCGAAGCGGAGAAGGTTGACGATCTCGCGGTGGAGGCGGCCGCGGGCGCGGCCTACCACGCGGTCAAGCTGTCGGGCGCCGAGGACCTGGCGATCGACGCCACCGGCCTGTCGCCCGAACAGGCGGCGCGCGCCGGCTTCGCCGTTCGGCTGGCCGCCTACCGCTTCGACAAATATCTGACCAAGCAGAAGCCGGAGAAGATCCCGTCGGTGAAGACCGTGCGGATCGTCACGGGCGACGCGGCGGCGGCGCAGGCGGCCTTCGGGCCTCTATCGGCGGTGGCCGATGCGATCCTCTTCTCCCGCGACCTGGTGGCCGAGCCCGCCAACGTCCTCTACCCCGCCGAGTTCGCCCGTCGGGTCAAGGAACTGGAGCGGCTGGGCCTGGAGGTCGAGATCCTCGGCGAGGCCGAGATGGAGAAGCTCGGCATGCGCACCCTGCTGGCCGTCGGCCAGGGCTCGGAGCGCGACAGCCAGCTGGCCGTGATCCGCTGGAACGGCGGCGCGGACGGCGAGCAGCCCATCGCCTTCGTCGGCAAGGGCGTCTGCTTCGATACCGGCGGCATCTCCATCAAGCCCGCGGACGGCATGGAAGAGATGAAATGGGACATGGGGGGCGCCGCCGCCGTGGCCGGCCTCATGCACGCGCTCGCCGGCCGCAAGGCCAAGGTCAACGCCGTGGGCGTGCTCGGCCTGGTCGAGAACATGCCCGACGGCAAGGCCCAGCGCCCCGGCGACGTGGTCATCTCCATGTCGGGCCAGTCGGTCGAGGTGCTGAACACCGACGCCGAGGGCCGGCTCGTTCTGGCCGACGCGCTCTGGTACACCCAGGAGCGGTTCAAGCCGAAGTTCATGATCGACCTGGCCACCCTGACCGGCGCCATGATCATCTCGCTGGGTCTGGAATACGCCGGCGTCTTCTCGAACTCGGACGAGGTGGCCGACGGCATCCTGGAGGCCGGGCCGAAGGTCGGCGAGAAGGTCTGGCGCATGCCGATCCCGGCCGAATACGAGCGCCACATCGACAGCCCCATCGCCGACGTGAAGAACACCGGCAACGGCCGCGCCGGCGGCTCCATCACCGCCGCCCTGTTCCTCCAGCGCTTCACCAACGGCGTGCCCTGGGCCCACATCGACATCGCGCCGACCGCCTGGATCAAGGACTCCAAGAGCCCCACCGTCCCCGACGGCGCCGTCGGCTGGGGCGTCCGCCTGCTCGACCGCATGGTGGCCGACAGATACGAGAGCTAGTGGCCGGTCCCCCTCCACCATGCTTCGCATGGTCCCCCTCCCCCAGAGGGGGAGGATTGCGCTGGTCTGAAATCCTCCCCCTCTGGGGGAGGGGGACCGCGAAGCGGTGGAGGGGGCTCGCCGCCGCAACCCCCTTCCCCCGCAAGGGGGGAAGGGGGTGAGCTGCGAGTTCTGGTTCTATCACCTGGAGCGCTCGTCCTGGGAGCAGGTGCTGCCGGGATTGCTGGAGAAGACGCTGGAGCGAGGGTGGCGCGCGCTTGTGCGGGTGGGCGAGCCCCTGGACCCCGCCGACGTCGACGAGCGGCTCTGGACCTATCGCGACGACAGCTTTCTGCCTCACGGACAGGCCGGCGAGCCCCATGCGGAACGCCAGCCCGTGCTGATCGCGACAGACGAGGCGAACCTGAACGGCGCTCAGGCGCTGTTCATCCTGGGCGGTGCAGAGCTTGGCGATACGGAGGGCCTCCAACGGTGCTTCATCATCTTCGACGGCAGGGACGAGGCGGCGCTCAACGAGGCCCGCAGGCGATGGAAGGCGCTGAAGGAGGCCGCAGGCGAGCTGGCCTATTGGAAGCAGTCGCCCGAGGGACGCTGGGAGCGAGCGGCCTGAGCCTGGTCGCGGCGCTCTCCGCCTGTTCGCCGTCGGCCGCCCCAGCCGTCAGCCAGCCCCAGTTCCGGCCCGCCCCCGTCGCCGTCACCCAGGCGCAGCAGACGCAGCCGGTCGGAACCCGCATGCCTCAGTCGGACGGAGATCTCTGCAAGGCGTCGGAGATGCAATGGCTGGTCGGCCGTCCGCGAGCCGAGATCCCCGTGCCGGTGGACGTGGTGAACCGTCGCGTCGCCTGTACCACCTGCCCCGTCACGGAGGACTATTCTCCGTACCGGCTGAACATCTTCTACAACCGCCAGACCGAGCTCATCGAGCAGGTACGCTGCGGCTGAACCTGGAGGAGAGCATGAAGGCCTGGATCATCACCCTCGGCGCCCTGGCGCTGAACGCCTGCGCGCCGACGACGTCTTCCGAGACCGCGCCGCCCTCTGCGGATGGCCGCTGCAAGGCGCCGGAGTATCAGCGCTTCGTCGGCCGCCACCGCAACGAGCTGCCGCAGACGCCTCGAAACGAGACCTGGCGGGTGACCTGTTCCAGCTGCCCGATGACCATGGACTACAACCCGACGCGGGTGAACTTCGTCTATGACGACCGGACGCAGATCATTCGGGAGGTGAAGTGCGGATGAGGACCCAGATTCTGGTCGGCGCGGCCCTGACGCTCGCGGCCTGCGCCCCGGTGGAGACTCCGGACACGTCCGGGCCGCGTCGCTGCGACGCCGAGGCCGCCCGGTCGCTGATCGGGTCCCACGTGGGGGCCGTGACCTTCCCGGCCGGAGCCAATGTCCGGGTCGTCTGCACCACCTGCCCGACCACCAAGGACCTTCGCCCCGACAGGTTGAACGTGCGCTTCGATCAGGCGACCGGCGTCATCCAGAGCGTGGACTGCGGGTAGGGGGCTACGCGCCCTCTCCCACCGTCATCGTCCGACTTGATGCGAAGATCGAGCGGTCAGCAGGCAGACGGCTTGACGGAGGCCCTGATCGCTGAGGGCTCGTCATACGACGCGCACCCGAACGCCCGATCCTCGGATCAAGTCCGAGGATGATGGGGGGAGGGGAGGGTTGGAAGGCTACGCCGCCCGCTGCGCATCCCACCACCGCACCGCATCGGCGTCCCGCGCCGACAGGTCGGGATAGTCAGGGTCGGAGCCCACAGTGCCGTCGCGCCTCCACGATCTAGAGCATTTGGGGCGATCCGTAACTGCGGTCACGATCGCCGAAATCATGAAGTGGGTCGAAGCCATCCTCGTACCGACTGGCGGTGGCTCACTCGACAGAATCGCTTCGCTGGTGATGAAGATTTCGGCCGGATCGAGCCCTTGGAACTCAGCCCACGGGCCCTGACCGAGCCTGGCGTAGTGTGCCTTCAGCTCGTCGTTGCCGCCGCCCGGAGTGCGCCCGATGTACAGCGTCACGGAAGCGTCGAGGCTGGAGCCGATGAGTTTATCGCGCCGGGCGACTTCCAGGTCTCCATTCACGATATCGCGGACGTCCTTCACGACGCGCCACCGCTCCGCCTCGGCCGCGTTCTCCCACGCCGCTGGGGTCTCGGGGATCACCCGCGCGCAGTTGGAGCCCGCCTCCGGGAAGCGTGTCGTCCAGGCTTCCTCCATGGTGAAGGGGGTGAGGGGGGAGAGCCAGGCGGTCAGGCGGCTGAACACCTCGTCCATGACCGTGCGGCAGGCGCGGCGGCGGATCGCGTCCGGGCGGTCGCAGTAGAGGCTGTCCTTGCGGATGTCGAAGTAGAGGGCCGACAGGTCGCCCGCGCAGAACTCCAGCACCGGCCGCACCACGTCCTGGAAGCGGTACTCGGCATAGGCCTGGCGCACCTGACCATCCAACTCCCACAGACGGTGCAGGATGAACTTCTCCAGCGGCGGCATCTGGTCGTAGTCCGTCAGCCGCTCGGCCTCGTCAAACCCAGCGAGGGCGCCCAGCAGATAGCGCACCGTGTTCCGCAGCTTGCGATAGGCGTCCACCGTGGTCTGGAGGATCTGTTTTCCGATCCGCTGATCCTCGGCATAGTCCACCAAGGCGACCCACAGGCGCAGGATGTCGGCCCCGGACTCCTTGATCACCACCGCCGGATCGACGGTGTTGCCCTTGGACTTGGACATCTTCTCGCCGTTCTCGTCCTGGGTGAAGCCATGGGTGAGAACCGCCTTGTAGGGCGCTTGCCCGCGCGTGCCGGAGCCTTCCAGGAGGTTGGACTGGAACCAGCCGCGATGCTGGTCCGAACCCTCCAGATAGAGGTCCGCCGGCCAGTGCGAAGGCCGGTCGCCCGTGTAGCCGGCTTCGCGGGAGCGCGGCTCGATGGTGAAGGCGTGGGTGCAGCCGGAGTCGAACCAGACATCCAGGATGTCTTCGGTCTTTTCGTAGCGGGCGGGATCATGCGCCCCCAGGAACTGCTCGGAGGGCGTGTCGAACCAGGCGTCGGCTCCGCCCTGGCGGATCGCCTCCAGGATGCGCGCGTCCACTTCCGGGTCGTTCAGCGGATGGCCGGTCTGCTTGTCCACGAACATGGCCAGAGGCGTGCCCCAGGCGCGCTGGCGGCTGACCAGCCAGTCGGGGCGGCCCTCCACCATGGTGCGGATGCGGTTCTTGCCGGCGGCCGGGTGAAACTGGGTGCGCTCGATCGCCTCCAGCGCCAGTTCCCGCAAGGTGCCGTCGCCCTTCAGCGGCTGGTCCATGCGGATGAACCACTGCGGCGTGTTGCGGAAGATCACGGGCGCCCGCGAGCGCCAGGAGTGCGGATAGGAGTGCTCGAGCCGGCCGCGCGCGAGCAGGGCGCCCGCCTCGATCAGCTTTTCGGTCACGGCGGGGTTGGCGGGGCCGAACTTGCCGGTCTTCTTGCCCTCGGTCTCCAGCACCTTCAGTCCGGCGAAGAGCGGCACGTGCGGATAGTAGGCGCCGTCCGGGTCGACCGTATCGGGCACCTCATGATGGCCGTGCGCCTTCCAGACCTCGTAGTCGTCCGCGCCGTGGCCCGGAGCGGTGTGCACGAAGCCCGTGCCCGCATCGTCTGTGACGTGGTCGCCGGACAGCAGCGGCACCTGGAAGCCGTAGCCGGGGTCGAGTTCGGCCAGGGGATGGGCGCAGGTCAGTCCGCCGGGGTTGATGTCGTAGAGCCGCTTGGCCGAGGCGATCTTGGCGGCCTTGAACACCTCGCCCGCCAGCTTGTCGGCCAGGATCAGCTGGTCGCCCGGCTTGGCCCAAGGCTCGAACTCCAGCCCCTCTTCCATGGCCTCGACCTCGTAGAGGCCATAGGCGATCTCCGGCCCGAAGCTGATCGCGCGGTTAGCCGGGATGGTCCAGGGCGTGGTGGTCCAGATCACCACCGAGGGCGTGGCGTGGCGGAAGGCCAAGAGGTCGTCGGGATGGTCGTCCGACATGCCGATGACCGGGAACTTGACCCAGATCATGGGGCTGACGTGGTCGTGGTACTCGATCTCGGCCTCGGCCAGGGCGGTGCGCTCCACCGGCGACCACATGACGGGCTTGGAGCCGCGATAAAGCTGCCCGCTGTTCTTGAAGCGGTGGAACTCGGCGACGATGGCGGCTTCCGTCGGAAAGTCCATGGTGGCGTAGCGGTTGGCCCAGTCGCCGATCACGCCCAGCCGCTTGAACTGCTCGCGCTGCACCTCGATCCAGCCGCCGGCGTAGTCCCGGCAGGCCTGGCGAAACTCCTTCTTGGAGACCTCGTCCTTGGAGCGGCCCTTGGCGCGGTACTGCTCCTCGATCTTCCATTCGATCGGCAGGCCGTGGCAGTCCCAGCCGGGCACGTAATCGACGTCGTAGCCCAGCAGGAAGCGGCTACGGACCACGAAGTCCTTCAGCGTCTTGTTCAGCGCGTGGCCGATGTGAATGTCGCCGTTGGCGTAGGGCGGGCCGTCGTGCAGCACGAACAGGGGTGCGCCCTCGCTCTGCCGCTTCTGGCGCAGAGCCGAGTAGAGGTCGCCCCACTGCTCCAGGATCAGCGGCTCCTTCTGCGGCAGGCCGCCCCGCATGGGGAAGGGCGTCTCGGGCAGGAAGACGGTCTCGCGGTAGTCGCGACCGGTGGAGTTGGCGGGGATGTCGGCGGAATCGGCCATGGCGTCGTCTCGTATCGTCTGCGTCGGGGATGTCGAGGAGGAACCCGGCGTGCGCGGGGCCGTCAGCCCTGCGGCGCTACGCCGGGCGGCTAATCGAGATCACACGAGGCGCGACGCGGACGGTCATGAGGGGGTGATCTATCAGGCGACGGGGGCCGACGCCAGCACGCGGCGAGCCTCGTCCGCGTCCCTGTCGATCTGGGCCTTCAGCGCGTTCAGGTCGCCGAAGCTCATCTCGCCGCGCAGGCGGGCGACCAGCTCGGTCTCGACGGTCTGGCCATAGAGGTCGCCCTCGAAGTCGAAGAGCCAGACCTCCAGCAGGGGCCGGTCGAGTTCGAACATGGGCCGGACGCCGAGGTTGGCGACGCCGTCGATCCGCCGCCCGTCGGCCAGGCGAGTGCGGGTGGCGTAGATCCCATAGGCGGGGCGCATGTAGTCGCCCAAGGCGATATTGGCGGTCGGCACGCCGATGGTCCGCCCGCGCTTGTCGCCGTGGATGACCTCGCCTTCGATCACGAAGGGGCGGCCCAGGATGGCGGCCGCGCGCGCCATGTCGCCCGCCTTCAACGCCTCGCGCACGGCGGAGGAAGACAGCTTGAGGCCGTCCGCATCGTCCATCCGGTCGGTCACGGAAACGGAAAAGCCGAGAGCCTCGCCGTAGCGGCGCAATCCTTCCGGCGAGCCGGAGCGGCCCTTGCCGAAGGTGAAGTCGAATCCGACGGCCGCATGCCGCAAGCCCAGCCCCTGGGCCAGGACCTGTTCGGCGAAGGCCTGATCGCTGAGCGCGGCCATCTCGGCGTTGAAGGACAGGAGGTGCAGGCGCTCGACGCCCAGAGGCTCCAGCGCCCGCGCCATCTGCCCGGGCGTCATCAGCCGAAAAGGCGCGGCCTCGGGCTGGAACCAGCGCCGGGGATGAGGGTCGAAGCTCACGACCGCCAGCGGCGCGTTCAGGCGTTCGGCCGCCTGCCGCGCGGCCGCGATCACCGCCTGGTGGCCCCTGTGCACGCCGTCGAAGGCGCCCACCGCGGCCGCGGCGCCCTTCATGTCGTCAGGCAGACCCCGCCAGCCTCGGACGACCTGCGTCATGCCTTCTGGGGACGTCGGCGGCGGGGGACGCGGACGGTGGCGATGCCGTCCATGACGACCTTGCCGTCGACATAGCCGGCGCAGTTCAGGCGAACCCGAGCCGCTTCCTGATCGACCTCGACCACCGACACGCGGATCAGCACTTCGTCGCCGACCCGCACCGGGAGATGAAACTCGAGGTTCTGGCTGATGTAGATCGACCCGTCGCCCGGCAGGATGGTGCCGACCACGGCCGATCCGAAGGAGGCCGACAGCAGGCCGTGAGCGATGCGGCCCCGGTAGGCGGTGCGCTGCGCAAAAGCCTCGTCGAGGTGCAGCGGATTGTGGTCGTCGGACGCGTCGGCGAACTGGCGGATGCGCTCGTCGGAGGCGACCACCGTCTTCTCGGCGGTCATGCCGACGTGCAGCTCATCGAGGATGTAGCCGCCGGAGGGATGCCGCTGAACCAGTGTCTGCCCCATGGAGGCGCTTTAGCTCGCGCCGCCGGATAAGGCGAGCGTCACCAGGCCAATTCCAGCGCGGCGTAGCGGGCGTGCGCCCCCTCCGCCCGCAAAAGCGCGGCCGCGCTTTCAGCGTCCAGCCTGCCGTCCTCGCCCCTGGCCTTGGCGCCGTGGATGCCCTGGGCGATGAACAGGCAGTCCAGCCCCTGGGCGTTGGCGCCGAGCACGTCCGTCACCACGCCGTCGCCGATGCAGAGCACCCGGGCGCGATCGACGGGCCGACCCAGCAGCCGCTCCGCCTCCTTCAGCGCGAGATCGTAGATCGGGCGATAGGGTTTGCCAGCCATCAGCACCCGCCCGCCCAGCGCCTCGTAGAGGTCGGCGACGGCGCCGCCGCAGTAGATCAACTGGTCGCCGCGCTGCACGACCCGATCGGGATTGGCGCAGATCAGTTCGAGGTCGCGTTCCGCCGCACCCGACAACAGGGCGCGATAGTCCTCCGGCCCCTCCGCCTCGTCGTTGAACAGGCCGGTGACGGACAGGAAGGCGGCGTCCTCGACCCCCTTCGCCCCCTGCACGCCCGTGCCGGCGTAGAGCGCCTCGTCGCGCTCCGGGCCGATCTTCAGCGCCGGCCCCGGCGCGCGGGTGGTCAGCTCCGCCCGGGTGGCGTCTCCCGAGGTGACGAAGGCCTGCCAGGCCGTGTCGGGCACGCGCAGGGCCTCCAGCTGCGGCAGGACATCCGTGGACGGCCGGGGCGCATTGGAAATCAGCACGACCTGTCCGCCGCGCTCCGCGTGGAACCGGGTGAGCGCGTCGATGGGTTGCGGCCAGCTCTCGCGGCCGTTGTGGATCACGCCCCAGACGTCGCACAGCAGCACGTCGTAGCGGTCCGCGATCTCGGACAGGTGGGGCAGGGGTTGAAGCAGCATGGCGCGGCTCTTAGCCGGGCTCAGAGCCTCACGCCATCTCCACGGCCATGGCCACGGCCTCGCCGCCGCCGATGCAGAGGCTGGCCATGCCCTTCTTACCGCCGCGCGCCTGCAGCGCCGACAGCAGGGTGCAGAGCACCCGCGCGCCGGAAGCGCCGATGGGATGCCCGAGAGCGGTGGCGCCGCCGTTCACGTTCAGCTTGGCGTGGTCGATGCCAAGCTCCTGCATGGCGATCATGGCCACGACGGCGAAGGCCTCGTTGACCTCCCACAGGTCCACGTCCTCGACCGACCAGCCGGCCTTCTCCAGCGCCTTCCTCATGGCGGGCACGGGCGCGGTGGTGAACAGGCCCGGCTCATGCGCGTGGGCGGCGTGGCTGACCACCCGCGCGACGATCGGCAGGTTCATCGCCTTGGCCACGCTTTCGCGCGTCATGACCAGGGCCGCCGCGCCGTCGGAAATGGAGGAGGCGTTGGCGGCGGTGATGGTGCCGTCCTTGGCGAAGGCGGGCTTGAGGCTGGGGATCTTGGCGGGGTCGCCCTTCAGCGGCTGTTCGTCCTGGCTGACGGTTTCCGTTCCCTTCCGCGTCTTCACCTCGACCGACACGATCTCACGCGCGAAGGCGCCGCTCTCGATGGCGGCGCGGGCGCGGGTCAGGCTCTCGATGGCGTAGGCGTCCTGGGCCTCGCGCGTGAACTGGTACTGGCCGGCCGAGTCCTCGGCGAAGGCGCCCATCAGCTTGCCGGGCGTATAGGCGTCCTCCAGCCCGTCCAGATACATGCTGTCGGAGATGACGTCGTGGCCGATGCGGGCGCCGCCCCGGTGCTTGGCCATGACGTAGGGCGCGCCGGTCATGCTCTCCATGCCGCCGGCGACGATGATGTCGGCCGTGCCGGCCTTGAGCGCGTCATGAGCCATCATGGCGGCCTGGAGACCGGAGCCGCACATCTTGTTCACCGTGGTGGCTTCAACATGCTGGCCGAGGCCCGCGCCGATCGCCGCCTGGCGCGCGGGCGCCTGGCCGAGACCCGCCGGCAGGACGCAGCCCATGAAGATCTGCTCGACGCGAGACGGCTCGACGCCCGCGCGCTCGACGGCCGCCTTGACGGCCGAGGCCCCGAGCTCGGTGGCCTTCATGCCGGACAGGGCGCCCTGGAAGCCGCCCATGGGCGTGCGGGCGAAGGAACAGATGACGACGGGATCGGTCATGACAAACCTCGAAAGCGTTCGGCGGCTAGATCGTTGATGCAGCGCAACATGGCAAGTGGGCGCAGGGGCTCAGCCGGCCGCGGTGAGCCGGATCGGCATCAGCTTGCGCCGCTGACGGACCAGGGCCAGCAGCCGGCCGTCCGGCGCGAAGGCCCAACCGTCCTCCACCGCCCAGCCGCCGCCCAGGTCCTGGGTCCGGAACTCGAAAAAGGCCCAGCCGTCGGGGGACGTATCGGGCGTCAGATGTCCGACGAGGTCGGCCCGCAGGTCGACGCTGGCGGCCACATGCGGCGGCGCGGGCAGGGCGGTCCAGTAGGTGGGGTATAGCCCGTCCAGCAGGAACAGCAGCCTGGCCTCGTCCAGCGCCGCCCCGTCCGAGCAACGCATCCAGGTCCGCAAGACCACGTCGCCGCCGGCGTTCTGACCGAACAGCCGGGGACCTTCGGGCATGGCGTACGCGATGTGCCGCGTGAACCAGGGGGCGTAGCGCGGGTCGAGCGGGTGATGATCGCAGGCCTCGCGCGCAGTCAGCTCCGGCCGATGGATGGCGAGATCCGGTCCGGAGTGGTCGCGGCCGAAGGTGGCGAGAGCCTGCACAGCCGGTCGATCCGCCTGGCCGCCGCTGATGCCGGCGTAGGCGACGTTGCGTCCGCCGCGCAGCTCCCGCGCCTCGAAGGTCATGGGCTCGAAGCGCGGGGCGGCCAGATACTGGATGGTCAGGGTGCGCAGGGGCAGGCGAACGTCCAACGCTCTCCGCGCGGCGCCGACAGACAGCGCCGCCAGCAATCCCCCGAACAGTCCGCCCTTCTGCGGGTCCATCTCCAAAGGCGCGTTGGAAAAGGCCAGCGTCGCTTCGGCCTGGAGACCGCCCTCGGCGAGCGGCTGGAGCGTCAGGGCGTCGGCGAGGCTCTGGTCATGCATGGCGGGGGCTTACCGCAAAGAAGGGCGAGCGGCGATCAGGAGAGGCCGCCGCCCGCCAGTCGAGGGATCGCAGGAACGCCGGCGAGGCCGGTGGGTTCGTTGCGATAAGAAACTTATACGGTGCGTTCCGTTTTGCAACCCACTTGCCAAAGGACTGACGCAAGGTCACTTTCAAGCCATGGGACGCACCGCCGACTATTCCCGCCAGAGCTGCTCCATCGCCGCCACGCTGGAGGTGATCGGCGACCCCTGGACGCTGCTGGTGATCCGTGACGCCTTCAACGGCGTCAGTCGGTTCGAGCAGTGGCAGGAACGGCTGGGTCTGGCCCGCAATGTTCTGGCCGCGCGGCTGAAGAGCCTGGTGCAGCACGGGGTGCTGGAGCCCCGGCTCTATTCCGAGCGCCCGCCGCGCAACGAATATGTCCTGACCGCCAAGGGCAAGGACCTGTACGGCGTGCTCGTGACGCTGCACGGCTGGGGGGCGAAGCACGTCTACGGCGGCGCGGACTCCGGCATCGACATGGTGCACAAGACCTGCGGCCGTTCGCTGGAGCCGCGCATCGCCTGCGCCTGCTGCGGCGACCAGGTCCGCCCCCGCGACATCCAGCTGACCCTCGCGGCCGATCGGCCCACCGTCGGGGACTTGCTGACCAAGCCCGAGGCCGCGTGATGGCCGCCCGGTCATCGTCGTCGGCAGTCCGGTCTCGCCTTACGTTCGCAAGGTGCTGGCCGCCTGCGCGATCAAGGGCGTCGACGTGGCGCTCGATCCCATCTCGCCCATGATCACCTGCGACGACTTCCGCCGCATCAGCCCCCTGCGTCGGGTGCCGGTGTGGATCGAGGGCGACCTGACGCTCTGCGACTCCAGCGTCATCGTTCAGTATCTGGAGGAGACGCGGCCGGGGCCCGCCCTGTGGCCCGCCGATCCGGCCGATCGCGCCCGCGCCCGCTGGCTGGAGGAGTTCGCCGACACCCGCCTGTTCGACGTGCTGGGCTGGCGGCTGTTCTTCCAGATGGCGCTGAAGCCCATCTTCTTCGGCGAGCAGCCGGACGAGGCCCTGGTCGCGCGCGCCCGCGACGAGGAATTCCCCGAGGTCATGGACTATCTCGAGGCGCTGACGCCCGAGGACGGCTTCCTGTTCGGCGCGCTCAGCTACGCGGATCTGAGCCTGGCGCCGGCCTTCCTGAACGCCCGTGTGGTAAGGGTCACGCCTGACCCGAGCCGCTGGCCGAAGGTGGCGCGATGGCTGGAGCGGGTCGAGGCGGACACGCCGCTGGGTCCCCTGAACCAGCTCGCCCGCGCCCTGATGCGCGTGCCGCTGGCTGAGCATCGCGACAAGCTGCCGGAGTTCGGCCTGCGGGCCGCCGAGCGCAGCTGGGCCGGCACGGCCGCCAGCCGCGGCCCGATGACGCCGGTGTAGCGAGCACTCCAACAGGCGTCGCTTATACCATAGCAGTAGTCTATTGATTGTATCGCTTGTTGATGGCATGTGTCGATCTGTCATCTGGAGCGAGGCCATGCGGACCATCAAAGATTATGACATCAGGGAGTTGAGGAACCTCGCCGCCAATTATGAGCGGCTCGGGAAGACCGACGCTGCGGAGTATCAGGCGGCGCTTGACGAGCTTCAGTCTCGCGACCCGCTCAAGTTGAACATTGATCGCTCCATTTCCGCGATCATGGCTGCGGCCAAGGATGGTCGGTTCATCTCATATGGCGAAGTCGCCAGGGCGAATGGTCTTGATTGGTCCTACGCGCTCAACCGGCAGATGCCCAAGCATCTCGACCTGATCCTTGCCAAAGCCTATGGCAGCGGCCTACCGCTGATAACCTCGATCGTTGTGAACCAGAAGCATATCCGCTCGGGTCAATTGGAGGCGTCCTCGCTAAAGGGCTTCATCGCGGGGGCCAAGCGATTGGGACAGAAGGTTGAGGACGAGGCGGCCTACCTGCGCGATCAGCAGCGCCGCACCTTTGCCTTCGCCGGCAGGACCGGGCGCTTTGCCGCGAGGGCTTCCCAATGACGGGCGCGGAGATGGACCGCATCTGCGCCGATGCAGTGAGCAAGTCGGACAAAATCCGCCGCTTGGCGAAAGCGGGGGTGAGCAAGGGAGACATCGCTCGCTACTTAGATATCAAGTATCAGTTTGTTTACAATGTAATCAAGACTACCGTAGCCGGATCCGTCGCCGCCCCCGCGACGACCCAGGCTCTCGAGGGGGCTGGCGAGCCTTTGACAATCCCTGAAGCCAAGCGTCGGCTGGCGCAATCGCTTGGCGTAAGCCCTTCCGCCATCAAGATCATCGTGGAAGGTTAGGCGCTTGGCGTCTCAGACTCGTGCGAGGAGTGAAGGGCCAGCAGCGGGATCACCAGGTCTTCCTCGTCGCTCAGGTGGCGGCTGAGCGGCGGTTCGGCGGAGAGCAAGGCCTCCGCCAGACGTTGCGCCTTGTCGCGGGCGTCTGGTGCGTTCGCTAGCAGCGCCTGATGGAAGGCGAGGGCCGACTGGAACAGGCTCTCCAGGGTGGCGTGAATACGGTCGTGGTCGCGGTCCAGCAGGTCCATGCCGGCGGCGAGCGCGGGCTCCGCGCGCCGGAAGGCGGGGAAGTAGTGGCCGCTCTCGATCCGGTGGTGGCCGTCGAGGTGCTGGAGGAAGCCCTGAAGCTCGGGGATCAGCCGGCCGTGGAAGCCTCGCAGGTCGAGACGGCCGCCGCGCCAGTCGGCCACCGTGCGCGCCATGCTGGCCTGATGGCCCCGAAAGGCGTCGTGCATCATCAGCCAATGGGCGGCGGTCTGGTCGAGCCAGGGTTCGCGCCAGCGCTCACGCGGGAAGCGGGCCAGCGGCTCCAGCCACTCAGGCGGCAGCGACTGGCGTTGATCGAGGTCCAGCGACGGCTCAGACAAGCGAACGCGTGGCCGCGATGAAGCCGCCGCCGAGCACCCGGTCTGGATCGGCGGGGTCGTACAGGACGCAGGCCTGGCCCGGCGCCACGCCTTCTTCGCCTTGGTCGAACGCCACGGCGGGGGCGCCGTCGATCAGTTCAAGGCGAGCGGGCGAGGGTTGGCGGGTCGAACGAACACGGGCGAGCACGGGGAGGCTCTCCGCCGCTGCGCCCGCCAGCGTCGGCTGGTCGCCGAGCCAGTTGGTCTCCTCTAGCGTGAGGGAGGCTGTCAGCAGGGCCTCGCGCGGCCCCACGACCACGCGCCGGCTCTCAGGCTCCAGCCGCACGACGAACAGGGGTTCGCCCACGGCGACGTTCAAGCCGCGCCTTTGCCCGATGGTGTAGTCGGTCACGCCCTGGTGCGCGCCGAGCACCCGGCCGTCGAGGTGGACGATCTCGCCGGCCTGGCGCCCCTGGGGCCGCAGCCGGTCGATCAGGGTGCGGTAGTCGCCGGACGGAACGAAGCAGATGTCCTGGCTGTCCGGCTTGGCCGCGATGCGCAGGCCCAGCTCGGCCGCGACGCCCCGCACCTGGGGCTTTTTCAAGTCGGCGAGGGGGAAGCGCAGATAGTCCAGCTGCTCCCGCGTCGTGGCGAACAGGAAGTAGGATTGGTCGCGCGAATGATCGACAGCCTTCCGCAGCTGCGGCCGCCCGTCGCCCCCGGCGGCGCGGCGCACGTAGTGGCCGGTCGCCATGGCCTCCGCCCCCAGATCGCGCGCCACGTCCAGCAGGTCCCGGAACTTGACCGTCTGGTTGCAGCGGATGCAGGGCACGGGGGTCTGGCCGCGCAGATAGCTGTCGGCGAACTGGTCGATCACCGCGTCGCGAAAGCGGCTCTCATAGTCCAGCACATAGTGCGGAATGCCGAGGGTCTCGGCGGCCAGCCGCGCGTCGTGGATGTCCTGCCCGGCGCAGCAGGCGCCCTTCTTCTTCAGCGCCGCGCCGTGGTCGTAGAGCTGGAGCGTGACGCCGACGACCTCATAGCCCGCCTTGTGCAGCAGGGCGGCCACCACGGTGGAGTCCACGCCGCCCGACATGGCGGCCACGACGCGAGCGCCCTTCGGCAGCCCCACCGCCGCGCGCGCGGCTTCCACCGCCGCGTCCATGTCGGCGCGGGCGATGGTCGGCAGGGGGCAGAGCGGCTCGGCGAGCGTCATCGCGCCTACTTAGTCTCACCGCCGCGCCTTTTCGAGGCGCCTTCGCTCGGCGCCAAAGAGAACGGCCGCGCCCCTTGTTCAGGGAGCGCGGCCGCGCGCCGGTCGTCGGTGGGAGGGGTTACGACCGGTAGTGCTGAATGCGTGTGGTGCGCAGACCCTGCATGCCCCATTTGTCGATGGCCTTCTGCCAGGCCATGAACTCCTCGGCGGTTATGCGATAGCGCTGAAGGGCGTCCTCCAGCTCGATCAGCCCGCCGCGCACGGCGGCCACCACCTCGGCCTTGCGGCGGATCACCCAGCGATCCGTCTGCGGCGGGGGCAGATCGCGGATCGTCAGGGGCGTGCCGGTCGGACCGACCACATAGGGTTCGCCGTCTTTCGTCAGCCGTTGTTGTTGCAGCATGGGCTTCAAGCCTCTGTCACCGTCACCGTTAGGACGGGACAGTAGGCGGCCGCCGCTAAGGCCCGGTGAAACGTCGTGGTGAAGGAACAGCTAAGGCCCTGGTCCATGTTCACTCGCCGACAGCTGTTCCTTGAGTAATCAGTCATTCAACTTAACCGCCATTCACGGATCAGCGCTTGATGCTGATCAGTTCGGCCAGCATCTCGTCGGCCGTGGTGATGATCTTGGACGAGGCGGAATAGGCCCGCTGGGTGGTGATCAGGCCGGTGAACTCGGCCGACAGATCGACGGTGGAGGCCTCCAGCTGCGACGCGCCGATCAGCCCGGCGCCGCCCGTTCCCGCGACCTTCAGGTTGAAGGTGCCGGAGCCCTGGCTGACGCGGAAGGCGTTGCCGCTCGTTTCCGACAGGCTGTCGGGCGACGGGAAGGTCGCCAGGGCCACCTGGGCGATCTGGCGGGTCACGCCGTTGTCGAAGATGGCGGTGACGAAGCCCTTCTCGTCGATCTTCACCTCCGACAGGTTGCCGAAGGCCGTGCCGTTGGTCAGCGTCGCCTGCACGACCGAGGCGCTGTCGTATTGGGTGAGGCCGCCGGCGGCGGCCGACAGGTCGAAGGCGACATCCTGCTCGGCGATGCCGAGATCGGTCGCCCAGTTGAAGGCGCCCGCGCCCGGCGCTGCGGCGTCGGAGGCGCCGAAGCCCAGCAGGGCGTTGGCGGGGTCGGCGAACAGGGCCTGGGCTCCCAGCGCCGTCATGGTGTCGACATCCAGCCGCCCATCCTGGGTGAAGGCGACGATGCCCGTCTTGAGCTGGCCATTGGCCAATCCGGCGCCGGTGTTCACGTCGGAAGCCGGGATCGCGCGTATCTCGGCGTGCCACTGGTTGGGCACGGTGCTCTTCAGGAAGGAAAGCGCCAGGGTCCGCTGGCCGCCCTTGGAATCCGACACCGGGATGGTGACCTCGAAGTCGGCCTTCACCCCGTCGCCCGTCTCCGGGTTCCACATCGCCATGGAGTTGGTGAGGGCGTTGTAGGCGTTCGGTCCCGGCGGCGTCAGCGAGGCGTCCTGGGCTTCGGCCGAGATCGCCTGGCTGGACTTCAGATTGGCGTTCAGCTGCACCCGGGTCGTCGCTTCGGCCGTGCCGCCCACCGAGCCGACGTTGATCGTGCGCAGCCGCGTCAGGTCGGACGGGTCCGGGCTGATGTTGCCGTTGGCGTCCACCGGCCAACCCTGGAGGTAAAGCCCGGCCGTGTTCTTCAGATAGCCGAGGTTGTCGACCCGGAAGGCGCCCGCGCGGGTGAACAGGCGGGCGTCCGTGACCTGGAGGTTCTCAGGCTTCTCCGTCACCACGAACAAGCCCTGACCGGCGATGCCGAGATCGGTCGCCGAGGTGGTGCGCTGCAGCTGGCCGCTCTGGCTGGTGAAATGCCGGGCGGTGGCGAGCACGCCGCCGGCCGAATAGCCGGCGCCCGTGCTCTGGCTGTTCACCACCGTCTGGAACTCGCTGGCCGTGCGCTTGTAGCCGACGGTGTTCACATTGGCGATGTTCTGGGAGATGGCCGCCAGGGCCGCGGAGTTGGCGGTGAGGCCGGAGACGCCGGCCAGAAGGGCGCTGTTGATGCTCATGGTCTTGGCTCCTAGGCGTTGGTCGGGGCGCGCTCGCTGAGCGCGATCACGGTTGAGAGGGGCAGGATGGAGCCGCCGACCGTCAGGTGCGGCTCTCCGTCATAGAGTTCGACCCCGGCGACGCGGCCGCGGATCAGGACCTGGCTGCCGACCGCCTGGTCGGCGCCGGTCTTGGCCGTGATCTTGAGGGTGTAGACGCCGCCGTCGGGGGCCTGGCCGCCGGAGGTCATCCGGCCGTCCCAGCTGAAGTCATGGACGCCCTCGGTCTTGGCGGGGGCGGGACCCGACCACACCACCTGGCCCGAGCTGTTCAGCACTTGCAGGGTGACGTCCTGGGCGTCGTCGGCCAGTTCGTAGCTCCAGTTGGCCTCGCCGCCCTCGAACCGGGTCGCGGAGAAGGCGGCCGTGACCTCCTTGCCGATGAAGTTGGCCGCACCCGTCAGACCCGCGGTGTTCTGGCCCCCCAGGAGGCTGGTCAGGAGGTCGTTGGTGAGCAGCTGCTGCTCCACTCCGGCCATCTGCGTCAGCTGCGCCGTGAACTGAGTGGAATCCACGGGCGACAGAGGGTCCTGATTCCTGAGCTGGGCGGTAAGCAGCGCCAGGAAGGTCTCGTAGTTCGAGAACATGGACGCCCGGCCGGCGGAGGTCCGGCTGGAGGCGTCGGTTGCGGTGACGGCGTCGACCATGTTCAGACCCTCAGATCCAGGCGATCAGGTTGAAGCGACAGGGCGAGGAAGCGCGGCGCGGCCAGGTCGGCCTCCTCGGACAGGCGGCCCCCGCCGGCGAAGGCGCGGCGCGCCTGCTCGCCAAAATCGCGCCGTTGACCTGAGCCCTCGCGTTCCGAGAACTGCAGGCTGTCCTGCGTCAGCCGGAAGCCCGCGTCCTCAAGTTGGCGCCGCAGCTCGTCGGCCCGTCCGCGAAATTCGACGGCCGCCAACGGGTTGTCGAAGGCGAGTCTCGCGGCGAGCTGGCCGTCGGCGTCGATCTCCAGGCTGACATCGACGCGGCCGAGCTCTTCGGGCGTCAGCGCCATCTCGAAGCGGGTGGCCTGGCCTTCCAGCCGCTTCACCACCTGCGCGGCGATGGCGGCGGTGGCGTGAACGGCCGCCTGAGACATCATGGAGAGGGCTGTTCGAGGCCGCGGATCCGACAGTTCCATGGCGCGGGGAGATTCCGACGGCGCCTCCACGATCTGAGACGCGGCGGAGTCGGCCGAAAACGGCGAGCGCGCCGGCGCCTGTTCCGCCGGGCTCGCGGCCTGAGCGGTCACGGCGGGCTCCCGCACCGTCGGCGAAGGCGCACCCTTCGCGCCGACGGGCTGACCGACCTCATGTGCGGCGGCCGAGGCCTCGGCCTTCACCTCTCCGCTCCCGGCGGTCCCAGGCTTCGCCCTCTCGCCAGCGGCGACCGGTCGTTCCGGCGGCCGGCGTTCGGCCCCAGGAGCGGACAAGGCATGGGCTGGAAGCGACGCCTCAGCACCCGAGGCAATGTCCTTCGGTTGAACGGGCGGCGAGGGTTCCTTGGACTGCGGCTGATCGGGCTGCACCGGCGGCGGCGCGACCTCCTTCGACACAGGCGCGTCGGGTTGCACGGGGGGAGGGACGTCTTTGGCCGTGGGCGCGTCAGGTTGCACGGGAGGCGAGGCCGGCTTGTCCGCGAGCAGGTCCGCGCAGACGGCGGGGCTCTCGCCCTTCGTCGACTCCGCCGGGCCGGGGGAGGGGAGGGGCTCCACTGTCGCGGCCTCGGCGTCGGAGGCGTCACTCTCCGCCAGGAGCGGGACGTCGTGGTGGAGCGGTCGAGAAACAGCCGTCGCCGCCGAGCCGGCGCTCATGAGGTGCGGCGGACGCTGCGGCACGGGCAGGGCGGCCGGAGCCTGACCGCCCTCCGCCAACGCCCTGGACATGAGGCCGAGCGGCGTCTCGACAGAGGTCGTCGCGGCCGCCAGCATCGCCTCGAACCCCTGGGGCGCGGCGTCGGCGGGAGCGGTCGAGACGCCGTCGGTCGGCGTCGGCGCGATCGGGGTCAGCAGGCTGGCGGCCAGCATGGCGGAGAACACAGGGGGCTGGAGGCGACGGCGCCTGCTGCGCCCGAACATTCGAACGGGCCGTCGCAAGGGGCGGGCCAATAGGTCCCCGGCGGCTCAGGCCCCTGTTTCTCAACGATAATCGCGGCCCCGGGCGCTGAGTTCGCGATGGTCGGCGGGCGACCAAGTTTGCCGCAGACCGTCCGCTTTTTGCCGACCTCGCGAGTCGCCCGGTCGATTTCGCGCCACTGGCCCCGGGTTTGCGCCTCCGGTTGTCATGACGCGACCAGACGCCGCTAAGTCATTGATCCGGCTCGACGCCGCCTCGGTCGAGGCTGGGCAAAAAGCGCGCGGCTGGCGGATTCTGCCGGGCCGGGAGGGCCGCTGATGTCCATCAACGGCATCATGAACACGGCCACCTCGGGCCTCACGACGGCGCAGACGCAGCTCCGGGTGGTTTCGGATAACGTCTCCAACGTCAATACGCCCGGCTATGTCCGCAAGATCGCCGAGCAGCGGACCTTGATCAGCCAGGGGATGGGAGCCGGGGTGGAGGTCGGTCGCATCCGCCTGGCCACCGATCGCTTCCTCCAGGCCGCGACCCTGTCCGCCAGCTCGGACGCCGCTCGGCAAGGTGTTCGCCACGAGCTCTACGAGCGCGTTCAGGCCCTGTTCGGCGATCCGGGCGGCGACAGCGGCTTCTTTTCCCAGGTGGACGGCGTCTTCTCCGCCTTCGCCGCCTCGGCGGAGGACCCTGCCTCGTCCCCCCGGCGTCAGGAGGCGCTGTTCAAGGTCCAGGCCCTGTTCGACGAGAGCCGCCGCATCTCCGGCCAGATCCAGGCCGCGCGCGAGGACGCGGACGGCCGCATCCAGACGGCCGTCGAGAAGGCGAACAGCCTGCTCCAGCAGATCGAGGAGCTGAATATCCAGATCGCGCGGGCGACCGTGGTCAACGGCGACGCCTCGGGGCCGGAGACGGCGCAGGCGGCGCTGCTGGAGCAGCTGTCGTCCCTGATGGACGTCCGCATCACCCAGCGGGCGGTCGGCGGCGTCTCGATCCGCACCACCACGGGCGTGATGCTGGCCGGCGAAGGCGCGGCCCGCATAGACTATCAGCGCGCGGGGACGGTGAACGCCGAAACCGCCTTCAACGAAATCTGGGTGACCGAGCCGCGCGGGCAGAAGCGGCCGCTGCTGGAGAGCATCGGCTCGGGCGAGATCAAGGGCCTGGTGGAGCTCCGGGACGTGGACGCGCCCGCCGCGACGGAGCGGCTGGCGGAACTCATGACGCGCATGGCCGACGAGCTGAACCGCTCGCACAACGCCAATGTCGCCGTGCCCGCGCCCAACAGGCTGAGGGGTCGCAACACCGGCCAGTCCGAACTGGCCGCCCTGGCGGGCTTCACCGGCCGCACCACGGTGGCCCTGGTGAACAGCTCCGGCGCCATCCAGTCGCGAGCCGACATCGTCTTTTCCGGCTCGACCATGACGATCAACGGCGTCGCGGCCGACCCGTCGACCTTCCGCTCGGTCCTGGCCGCTCAACTTGGCGGCGGAACGACCGTCAGCTTCGACGGCGGCGTGCTGAGCATCCAGGCGCCGGCGGGGCAGGGGGTGGCGATCGCCGACGACCCCGCCGCGCCCTCCAGCAAGAACGGCCGGGGCTTCTCCCACTGGTTCGGATTGAACGATCTGGTCTCGACCAACCGTTCGGCGCTCTACGACACCGGGCTGACGGCCGCCTCGCCTCACGGCTTCACGCCGGGGGAGACGCTGACGCTGCGCTTCACCGGCGAAAGCGGCGCGCGGGTGCAGGATATCCAGGTCGCGATCCCGGCGGGCGGCGGCACGGTGGGCGAGCTGGTCGCGCGCCTGAACGACCCTGTGTCCGGCGCGGGCCGCTTCGGGACATTCAGCCTCACGGCGAACGGCGAGATCAGCTTTGCCGGCTTCGGCGACCCGGCGGCGCGCCTGGGCGTGCTGGAAGACCGCACCACCCAGATCCCCTCCGGTGTTTCGGTGACGGAGCTGTTCGGCCTGGGCGCGGGCGTGCGCGCGTCGCGGGCAGACGGCTTCTCTTTGCGGACGGAGATCCGGCAGTCGCCCTCCCGGCTGGCGCTCGCCCAGCTCAACCTCACGGCCGCCCCCGGCGCGGCGGCGCTCTCTCCCGGCGACGGACGGGGGGCGCTGCTGCTGGCCGACGCGGGGCAGCGGTCGACGACCTTCTCCGCCGCCGGTGACGCCTCGTCCGGAGTCCTGTCGGTGTCGCGCTATGCCGCGGAGCTGTCGGGCGACATCGGCGGCAAGGCGGCCCTGGCCGAGAGCCGCAAGACCAGCGCCCAATCGCTTCTGACGGAGGCGACCGCCCGCCAGAAGGCGCACGAGGGCGTGAACCTGGACGAGGAGCTGGTGCTGATGACCACCTATCAGCAGGCGTACAACGCCTCCGCCCGCCTGATCCAGGCCGCCAAGGACCTCTATGACGTGCTGTTGGGGATGGTGAACTGATGCGCGTTTCGACCTTCGGCAACTATCAGTCCGCGCTCCTGGACCTGATGAGCGCCCAGACCCGCTCCGAGCAGGCGCAGGAGCGCGTCTCGACCCAGAAGAACGCCACCGACCTCGGCGGCTTCGGGCGGACCTCGGAGATGCTGACGGCCATGAAGTCGGCCCAGAGCCGCATCCAGGGCTTCATCGACACCGGCGAGGCGGTGAGGGCCCGGCTTGGGGCGCAGGATCTCGCCTTCGAGCGCGTGGCGGACGGGACCCTGGCCGCGCGGGACGCCATCGCCAATGCGCTCGCCTCTGGCCGACTGGACGGGCTGATGCAGGAGCTGGAAGGCCAGTTCTCCGTCGTTCAGGACGGTCTGAACGCCAAGCATCAGGGCCGCTATCTCTTCGCCGGCGGAGCCCTGAACACCGCGCCCGTCGCGCCGCTGACGCTGGCCCAGCTCGCCGCCGGCCCGACCGCCGCCGCCTTCACCAACGATCAGCTGAAACAGGTATCGCGCCTCGACGAGGGCACGTCCCTGCAGACCGGCTTCCTCGCGGATGAAATGTCCTCCAGCCTGTTCGACGTTTTCCGCGACATCCAACTTCAGCATCAGGGCACGCCGCTGACGGGCCAGCCGACGGAGGTCATGCGCGCCTTTCTGGCGACCCAGCTCCAGCGACTGAACACGGAGCACACGCGCGTCACCGATCTCGCGGCCCAGAACGGAGCCATGCAAAACCGGGTCGATTCCATCCTCAAATCTCAGGAAGGGCAGCAGACCCAACTGGCGGAGCTGCTGGCGGACAAAACCGACGCCGACATGGCTCAGGCTCTGACCGATCTCCAGCTGTCCCAGGTGGCCATCCAGGCGTCGGCCCAGGTGATCAGCCAGCTGCGCGAGACCAGCCTGCTCAACTTCCTGCGCTGATCCCCCCTAGGCCTGCGACAACAATAACTTACGGCCACGCTGGACCCTGAAGGGCGGGCGGAACATAATGCGAACGCATGGCCCAGCTGGATCTCCGTCGCAAGCTTTCGATCCTCGCGGACGCCGCCAAATACGACGCCTCGTGCGCGTCTTCCGGTTCGTCCGATCGGAACTCGGTCGGCGGCAAGGGGGTGGGCTCCACCGAGGGGATGGGCATCTGTCACGCCTATACGCCCGACGGGCGCTGCGTCAGCCTGCTCAAGATCCTGCTGACCAACTTCTGCATCTACGACTGCGCCTACTGCATCAATCGCGCGTCTTCGAACGTCCAGCGGGCGCGGTTCGACGTGGAAGAAGTCGTCCAGCTCACGCTCAACTTCTACAAGCGCAATTATATCGAGGGCCTGTTCCTGTCGTCCGGCATCATTCGGTCGGGCGACTACACCATGGAGCAGCTGGTCAGGGTGGCGAAAAGCCTGCGGGAGGAACACGATTTCCGCGGCTACATCCACCTGAAGCTGATCCCCGAAGCCGACCCGAAGCTGGTCGAGGAGGCCGGACTCTACGCGGACCGTCTGTCCGCCAATATCGAGCTGCCGCGGGACGAGGCGCTGGCGCGGCTGGCGCCGCAAAAGGACGTCGGGGTGATCAAGAAGGCCATGGGACAGGTGCGGCTTCGGGCCGAGGCGGCCCGGCCTGAGAAGAAGGACCGGGCCAAGCCGCCCAGGTTCGCTCCCGCCGGTCAGAGCACCCAACTGATCGTGGGGGCCGACGGCGCGCCCGACGCGGAAATCCTCCAGCGCAGCGCCTCGCTCTATGGCGGCTATGGCCTGCGGCGGGTCTACTACTCCGCCTTCAGCCCCATTCCCGACGCCTCCACGACCCTGCCCCTGTCCAGACCGCCCCTGATGCGCGAGCATCGGCTGTACCAGGCGGATTGGCTCATGCGCTTCTACGGGTTCTCCGCGCCGGAGATCGCGGAGGCGGCGCCCGAAGGCATGCTGGATCTGGCCATCGATCCCAAGCTGGCTTGGGCGCTCCGCAACCGCCACGCCTTTCCGGCGGACGTGAACACCGCCGATCGCGACAGCCTGCTTCGCGTGCCGGGGCTTGGGGTCAAGTCGGTCGATCGCATTCTCTCCGTGCGCCGGTACCGGACCCTGAGGCTGGAGGACGTTCAGCGGCTGACCGGGTCGCTGGACAAGGTGCGGCCCTGGATCACGGCGCTGGACTGGACGCCGGGCGGTCTCACCGACGCCGCCGACCTCCGCGCCCGCCTGTCGCCCGAGAAGCCGCCGGAGCAACTGAGCCTGTTCTGATGCGTGTCGCCGAACTCGCCTCCGAGACCGACTTCGACGGCTGGCGCGCGGCTGCTCGCGCCTTCCGCACGGCCGGCGTGCCCCCAGGGGAGGCGGTGTTCCGGGTGCATGGCGAGATGCAGACGGACCTGTTCACCGTCGAGTCCTCCTCGAACCCTGCTGTGCAGGCTTCGGTGCTCCCAGACGGAGGACATTCGAGGTCCCTGCAATCTCCCCCCCTTGGAGGGGGCAGCGCGGCGAAGCCGCGCGAGGCGGGCCAGTTCTCCGTCCCCCGCGCCTTCGTGGACCTCGCCCAAATGGTTGTGCTCCACCGCTCCGCCGACCGGTTCGACCTGCTGTACCGCCTGCTGTGGCGACTTGAGGACGATCCCAATCTGCTGAAGGTCGTGTCCGATCCCGACATGGCCGACGCCCGGGAGCGGGCGAAGAACGTCTCCCGGGCCAGCCACAAGATGAAGGCCTTCGTCCGCTTCCGGCAGGTGAACGACGGCGGTCAGGAACGCTGGGTCGCCTGGTTCGAACCCGCGCATCGCGTGGTGGAGATGACCGCCCCCTTCTTCGTGCGGCGGTTCGCCAACCTGGATTGGACCATCCTGACGCCGGACGGCACGGCGGCGTGGGACGGGGAGGCTCTGACGTTCGGCGCCGCCGCCAGCCGGGACCAGGCGCCGCAAGAGGACGAGATCGAGGAGTTCTGGAAGACCTACTACGCCTCGACCTTCAACCCCGCCCGGCTGAAGACCAAGACCATGCAGGGCGAGATGCCCAAGCGCTATTGGAAGAACCTGCCGGAGGCGGCGCTGATCCCGGAACTGGTCGCCCGGGCCGAGGTTCGGATGGACACCATGGTCGCCGCCGAACCGTCCCTGCCCAATCCGCGCCTGGAGAAGGCGATCCCGCGAGCCGCGCGCGCCGACCTGCCGCCCGAAGGGATCGTGCCGGCCGACCTGCCGGAGCTGGCGCTGGCCGTCCAGGCCTGCCGACGCTGCCCCCTGTGGCGGGACGCGACCCAGGGCGTGGCGGGGGAGGGGCCGCTCCGGGCGGAGCTGATGATTGTCGGCGAGCAGCCCGGCGACCAGGAAGACCTCGCCGGCCACCCCTTCGTCGGCCCCGCCGGGCGAGTGCTGGACGCAGCCCTGGAAGAGGCGGGCATCGAGCGCGCGCGGGTGTTCGTGACCAATGCGGTCAAGCATTTCAAGCATGAGCCCAGGGGCAAGCGTCGCCTGCACAAGACGCCGACGGCGGGCGAGGTCACGGCCTGTCGGTGGTGGCTGGACCACGAGCGGGGGTTGGTGCGCCCCAAGGTGGTGCTGGCCCTGGGCGCCACGGCGGCCCTGGGCGTTCTGGGGCGCAAGGTCGCCGTGACCCGCGAGCGCGGCATGCCCATCGCGCTGGAGGACGGGGCCACGGCGATGATCACCGTTCACCCTTCCTATCTGCTCCGTCTTCCGGACGAGGCCGCCAAGGCTGCGGAGCGCCGCCGCTTCGTGGAAGACCTCAAATCCGCCAAGGCCTTGCTCTGAACAGCTCCAGCGGCGCTGTGGCTGAACGATAACGCTCCGCTTGCGTTGAGAGCGGTTGCGCCGCGCCGCCTGTTCGCGGGGGCGGCGAAGCGGCATACAGGGGCTTATGGCCAAGGCGGGGTTCGAGATCGAGGAGCGGGCGGACGGCGCGGTCCTGCGTCTGCTCGGCGACTGGACCACCTTCGGCCTGGGCCGCGTCTCCCGTCAGCTGGACGAGGCGCTGGCGGGCCGCACGGTCGCGGCCGTCGATCTGGAAGGACTCGGCCGGTTCGACACCGCAGGCGCCCTGACGCTCGTCCAGGCGTCGCAGATCCGGCTGCCTCCCCACGCCTGGAAGGCGCGTCCGGAAGCGGGCCGCATCTACGCCATGGTGGAGAGGCTGGAGCGGAACTCAGCGCCTCCGCGCCGGCGCGTGGACCCGTTCACCCGAGCCTTCGCCAAGATCGGCCAGGGGGTGCACGACTTCGCGGGCGAGTTCCTGCTGTCCATGGCCTTCCTAGGGCGGCTGATCACCGCCACGGGCTCGGCCCTCAAGCATCCGCGACGCATCCGCTGGCCCGCCTGGGTCAGCCACGCGGAGCGGTCGGGCCTGGACGCCATTCCGATCATCGCCGTCACCAACTTCTTCATCGGCGCCGTGGTCGCCTTTCTGGGGGCGGATCTGCTCAGCCAATTCGGGGCCTCCGTCTTCACCGTGGACCTCATCGCGGTGGCGGTGCTGAGGGAGTTCGCGGTGGTGATCACCTCCGTGCTCCTGGCGGGGCGGTCCTCATCCTCCTTCGCCGCCGAGATCGGCGCGATGCGGATGAACCAGGAGGTCGACGCCATGCAGGTGATGGGCGTCAATCCGTTCCAGGCGCTCGTGATCCCCCGGCTGGCGGCGCTCCTGATCATGCTGCCCCTGCTGACCTTCATCGCCATGGTGGCGGGTCTGTTCGGCGGTCTCCTGGTCAGCTGGAGCGTGCTGGACCTCGGGCCGGCCTTCTACATCGATCGGATCAGCCAGACGCCGACGGCGGGGGGCCATCTGCTGGTAGGACTGATCAAGGCGCCGGTCTTCGCCCTGGTCATCGCCGCCATCGGGTGCCGGCAGGGGCTGGCGGTGGCCGGCGACGTCGAAAGCCTGGGACGCAGGGTCACCGCGGCCGTGGTTCAGGCCATCTTCGCCATCATCCTGCTGGACGCCGTGTTCGCGCTCCTCTTCCTGGAGCTCGACATGTGATGGCCGAGCCTGTGATCGAGGTCGACAAGCTGGTCAGCCGCTTCGGCGAGCGGACCATCCACGATCAGGTGAACCTGGTGGTGGAGCGAGGCGAGGTGCTGGGCGTCGTGGGCGGCTCCGGCACCGGCAAGACGGTGCTGCTGAACACCATCATCGGCTTGAAGGAGCCCGACGACGGCGTCGTGCGTATCTTCGGGCGCGACACGTCCAACATGAGCAAGGAAGACGCCGCCGACGTGGAGCGCCGCACCGGCGTGCTGTTCCAGCAGGGGGCGCTGTTCTCCGCCCTGACCGTGCTCCAGAACGTGGCCTCGCCCCTGGTGGAGCACACGCGGCTGCCGCCGGACATGATCAACGAGCTGGCCGAGCTGAAGATCGCCATGGTCGGCCTGGGGCCCGAGGCCCATCACCTGAAGCCGGCGGAGCTGTCCGGCGGCATGAGGAAGCGGGTCGGCCTCGCCCGGGCCCTGGCGCTGGACCCCGAGCTGCTGTTCCTTGACGAGCCGACGGCGGGCCTGGACCCCATCGGCGCGGCCGCCTTCGACGAGCTGATCCGCAATCTGGCTAACGACCTTGGCCTTACGGTCTTCATGATCACCCACGATTTGGACAGCCTCTACGCCATCTGCGACAAGGTGGCGGTGCTGGCCGACCAGAAGATGGTGGCCAAGGCCACGGTCGGAGAGCTGGAGCGCTCCGACCACCCGTGGATACGGGAGTATTTCCTGGGCCCCCGCGGCCGCGCCGCGGTGGCGGCGGGCTGAGGAAAGGCGGAAAGACGAAGCATGGAAAGAGACGCCCACTACGCCGCCGTCGGCATCGCCACCGTCGCCCTCCTGGCGGCGCTGGCCCTGTTCTCGATCTGGCTGGCCAGGCTTCAGTTCAACGACGAGTTCGACCTCTACGACATCGTCTTCTACGGCCCGGTGCGGGGCGTGTCGGAGGGCGGCGAGGTCCACTTCAACGGCATTCGGGTCGGCGAGATCACCGACCTCAATCTGGACCCCAAGAAGGGCGACCAGGTGATCGCTCGCGTGCGGCTGGACGAGGACACCCCCGTCCGCGTGACCTCCCGCGCTCAGCTCGAGCCCCAGGGGATCACCGGCCTGAACTACATCCAGATCACCGCCGGCCAGGCCAACAGCCCCATGCTGAAGAGCCAGTATCCGGAGAATGTGGTGCCGGTGATCCAGAGCCAGCCGTCCCCGATCGCCGAGCTGCTGTCGGGCTCCGGCACGGTGCTGGCCCAGACCGTGGACGCCCTGAACCGCATCAACCGCGTGCTGTCGGACGACAACATCCGGTCCTTCTCGACCTCCTTGCGGAACGTGGAGTCGCTCTCCACCGAGCTGGAGGCCCGCAAGGGCATGCTGCTGCAGCTGGAGCAGGCGCTGACCCGCGCCAATGCGGCCGTCGCGGAGTATCAGGCCCTGGCCGCCGATACCCGCCAGCTGGTGAACACCGACGGCAAGCAGGCCATCGCCAACATCAACACGGCCACCGCCGACGCGCGCACCGCCATCGCCTCGGCCAACCGGACGCTGACCAGCCTGGAGCGGCCGGTGGGCGAGTTCGCCAACACGGCCCTGCCCGAGATGCAGCAGACGATCCAACAGCTCCAGTCCGCCACCGCCGAACTGGAGGAGCTGATCCGCGACGTGCGCACCAGCCCGCGCGACTTCATCAGCCGACCGCCGACCAAGGAAATGGAGGTCAAACCGTGATCCGTTCCACCCTGATGATCGCGGCGGCCGCCGTGGCGGTCTCCGGCTGCGCCCTGCTGTCCTCGCCCAAGCCCGCCCAGCTTTATCGGTTCGGCGCGGACGCGCCGGCGGCGGCACAGCCGCCGGCTCGCGCCGTGGAAGTGGGGCTCCGCCGGATCGAGTTTCCCGAGGCGGTGCGTGGCGACCGCATCCTGGGCGTGACCGGCGCCGAGGCCGCCTACATCAAGGGGGCGCGCTGGGTTTCGCCGGCGGACGCCCTGTATCTCGACAGCCTGATGAGCGCTGCGGCGAACGCTCAGCGCATCCGCCTGATCCGGCCGCGCGACCTGGCGCGCGAGCAGCTGGCGCTGGACGTGAACGTCACCACCTTCGAAGCCCGCTATGCGGCGCCCGGGGCGGTTCCCAGCGTCGTGGTCTCGGCGGACGCGGCCGTGGTGCGGCTGCCCACGCGAGAGCTGGTCGCCACCCAGCGCTTCAGCGTCACCCAGCCGGCGACGGAGAACCGGGTCTCGGCGATCGTCGCGGCCTTCGATGCCGCCACACGCGACCTGAACACCCAGCTGATCGGCTGGGCGGACGGCGCGGCGCGCTAGAGGCCGCGCCTCAGGGTCTCCAGCCGTCCTTCGACGTCGGACCGCCGCGCCTTGGCGGCGGCGATGGCGGAGTCGGCGGCGCCCAGGGCCTGGAGCAGCGCGTCGCGCGTGCGGTTCAGGCGCTGGGCGTCGGGGCGGACCTTCTTCGGCTTGCGCCCGGCCAGACCCAGGGCGTCCGTCCAGTCCGAGCGCCAGGCCTCGGCCGTCTCCGGCAGAGCCTTCAGCCGTGCGAGCGCCTGGACGTCGCCGTTCTGGGCCGCGCGGATGCAGGGCAGGGCCTTGATCGCCGAGTCGCGCACGTGGTGAGCCAGCGTCAACCGACCGCGGAGGGGCTCGCCGCCGTCCGAGGCGCTGTCTTCGCCGGGCTCCGGCGGAGGGGGGCAGCGCTCCGACCCAGCCGCGCGGCACACGTCGATGGCTGTTATCCGCTCACGCAACTCGGCCCAGAGGGCGTCCAGCCGCTCGTCTCGCCGCTGCACCCCGCCCGATCGCTCGCCGAGGTCGCCGACCGCTTCGGCCGTCGCCCGCGCCGCGCTCAGGAACTCGGCGCGAAACGCCTTCAGCCGTCGGCCCCGGCTGTCGAACAGCCCGCGCGGCTCCAGCGCCTGCGGCTCCAACCCCGACACGGCCGAGCGGATATGCGCCAGCAGCGCCGCCGCCTCGGTCAGATCGCCCGTGCGCGTCTCGGCCAGGACGCGGTCGAAGGTCTCGATCAGCGCCTTGATCTCCGTCTCGGCGAAGGTCGCCGGCTCGACCTGCTCCCAGCCGTCCAGCAGCGCCTGGACGCGCGCGGCGTCAGGCTCCGGCGCTCCGCCCGTGGCGCGGAATGGCGCGTTCATACCCCCGAACTCCCACCAAGCTCCGGCCTTCTGAACGGCCAGTTGGCGGCACTATGCCAGTGCTTCAGTCATTCGGAAACTGCGCCGCTTGTCGTGAGCGGCGCGACCAGCGGAGGTCCGCCGGCGGTTCTCAACGGCCCTTCGGTCACGTAGCGTGCGCGTTCGATCGGGAAAGGCGGGAGGGCTGAGTGGCGGCGACATGGGATCGGCGGGCCGTTCTGGTCGGTTTGGGCGGCGCGGCGCTGACGGGCTGCACGACCACCGCGCCCGCGGCCGGGCTCGTCTCGGCCGCTCGACCGGCCTTCCTGCGGCCGCCGCTGGCGCCGCTGCTGACCGATCCCGGCCGGATAAGCCGCATCACCGTCTGCACCCGACCGTTCCGCGCCCAGGGGCCGCGCATCGAGGCGGAGGCGTTCAGTGGCAAGCGGCTGGTCCACAACTACGGCCACGGCGGCGCCGGGTGGTCGCTGTCCTGGGGCTCGGCCCTGCTGGCCCGCGACCTCGCCTTGCAGGGCGGCGTGACCGATGTCGCGGTGATCGGCTGCGGCGCGCTTGGCCTCACCGCCGCGATCGAGTTGCTCCGCGCCGGCGCCCGCACCACCATCTACGCCGCCGAGCGGTCACCCTTCACCCGCTCCGCGAGGGCCACGGGCATCTGGTCGCCGGAGAGCCGCATCGCCGCCACCGACGCCATGCCGGCCGACTTTCCGGCGCGATGGGAAGCCATGGCCCGACGGTCCTACGCCGTCCACAACAGCCTCGTCGGCCTGGACGGCGACCCCGTCCGCTTCATCGAACAGTACAACCTGCGGGCGCCTGAAGGTCGCCGCGCCCGCGTCGGCCCGCGACCCTCGCCGGGCCGCGTCGCCTTTGAACATTTCGAGGGCCGGCTGGACGACCTCGGCCCGGACAGCCGCGCCCTGGCGCCTGACGAGCACCCCTTCCCGGTCGAGTCCGCGCGGCTGTTCCCGCAGATGACCTTCAACGTCGCGGAATACGCGCGCCAAATGACCGAGGTCTTCCTGCTGGAAGGCGGGCGGTTCGTCACCCGCGCCTTCCACCATCCGTCGGACCTGGCCGCGCTCGACGAGCCCGTGATCGTCAACTGCACCGGCTATGGCGCGAGGGCGCTGTTCGGCGACGACACCCTCGTGCCCGTGCGCGGTCAGCTCGGCTGGCTGGCGCCGCAGCCGGAGGTGACCTACGGCCTCTACTACAACGGCGTCACCATGGTCCCGCGCGAGGACGGTATGGTGATCCAGGCGGTCGGGCCCGGCGAGATGGTCGGCTATGGCGTCGAGGACGAGACGCCGAACCGCGCGGAGACGGAGGAGGCGCTCGCGATGCTGGCGACGCTGTACGCGCCTCAGGCCAGGCCGGGACCTACCTCATAGGCGGCCTCGGTCTTGGCTGCGACCTCGTCCAGGGTCACGCCCTCGGCCAGTTCCGTCAGCAGCAGGCCCGAACCGTCCGGCTTCACCTCGAAGGTCGCCAGGTCCGTGATGATCAGATTGACCACGCCCGTGCCGGTCAGCGGCAGGGTGCAGCGCTTCAGCACCTTGGACTGGCCGTGCTTGTTGGCGTGCTCCATGACCACGACCACGCGCTTGACGCCCGCGACCAAATCCATGGCCCCGCCCATGCCCTTCACCAGCTTGCCGGGGATCATCCAGTTGGCGATGTCGCCGTTCTCGGCCACCTCCATAGCGCCCAGGATCGACAGGTTGATGTGCCCGCCCCGGATCATGGCGAAGCTGTCGGACGAGCTGAAATAGCTGGTCTCCGCCAGCTGGGTGATGGTCTGCTTGCCCGCGTTGATCAGGTCGGGATCGACCGCGTCGTCGAACGGGAAGGGACCCATGCCCAGCATGCCGTTCTCGCTCTGCAGCGTCACGGTCATGCCCTCCGGGATGTGGTTGGCCACGAGCGTCGGAATGCCGATGCCGAGGTTCACATAGAAGCCGTCCTGAAGCTCGCGGGCGGCGCGGGCGGCGAGCTGGTCGCGGGTGCGGGGCATGGATTGATCCGGGTATGGGGGGTGGGGTGTGGGGTGTGGGGTAGGGTTCAGTCTTCTGCTGCCTTCAGCGCGCGGATCAAAGCGCCGAGCGCGCGCCCGAGATGGTCGCAGCGGTCTAGCACCGGCTCCAGCTCAGCCTCCATCGCACAGCCGACCCCTCCGGCGATGATCAGGTGCGTTTCCAGCTCCTTGAGAGAGCCCTGGGCTATCATCAGGCACCGTACGTAGTCCTTGCGAGAGCCGCGGCCATATCCTTCCGCGACATTGGCTGGAACGGAGACGGCGGATCGCCTGATCTGGGACGTCAGGCCGAACAGCTCCTCCCGAGGAAAGCTTTGGGTGAGCAGGTAACAGGATTTCACGACTGCGATGCCGTCGCGCCAAACCGTCAGGTCCCGATATGAAGAGAGCGGCTTTTTCAACCTCTACACCCCACACCCCACACCCCACACCCCACACCCGCTATGCTTCTTCCTTCTGACGGACGGTCCGCTGTTCGATGCGCTTCTCGAACTCGCCCTGGATGATGCGGTCGACATAGATGCCGGGCGTGTGGATGGCGTCGGGATCAAGCGCGCCGACCTCCACGATCTCCTCGACCTCCACCACCGTCACCTTCCCGGCTGTGGCCATCATCGGGTTGAAGTTGCGCGCGGTCTTCCTGAAGACGAGGTTCCCCTCCTTGTCGGCTTTCCAGGCCTTCACGATGGACAGGTCGGCGACCAGCCCCGTCTCCATGACGTAGTCGCGCTCGCCGAAGCGGCGGACCTCCTTGCCCTCGGCCACCAAGGTGCCGACGCCGGTGGCGGTGAAGAAGGCGGGGATGCCCGCGCCGCCCGCCCGGATCCGCTCGGCGAGCGTCCCCTGCGGGTTGAACTCCAGCTCCAGTTCGCCGGACAGGTATTGCCGCTCGAACTCCTTGTTCTCACCGACATAGGAGGAAACCATCTTGGCGATCTGCCGCGTCTCCAGCAGCAGCCCCAGCCCGAACCCATCCACGCCCGCGTTGTTGGAAATGACGGTCAGGCCTTTGACGCCGGAGTCGCGCAGCGCCGCGATCAGGTTCTCGGGAATGCCGCAGAGGCCAAACCCGCCCGACATCACCGTCATGCCGTCGAACGTCAGGCCCTCCAGCGCCGCCTTGGCGTCCGGGTAGATCTTCTGGCGCATGGCTTCCTCGGTTTTTCACCGCCTGATGAATATGGCGGCGCTTGGGGCGGGATTAGCTTGGAGCAGGCGGAGGGGCAAGGCTCGTCAGATCGCCCAGGCGGGCTTGCGCCGCTCCAGGAAGGCGCGGACGCCTTCCTGGCCCTCGGCGCTGACGCGGGCGCGAGCGATGCGGCGGGCGGTGTCGTCCATCAGGCTCGAGGTGATCGGCTGATCGGTCAGGTCGTTCACGAGGAGCTTGGCGTCGCCAACCGCGCCCGGCGCGCAGGCGACCATGCCGGCGATCAGCGCCTCGACTGCGTCCTGCAAGCGCTCGGGGTCGGCCACCACCTCCTGCACCAGGCCGAAGCCCTTGGCCTCCTCGGCGTTGAAGCCTCGCGCGGTGGCGAACAGGGCCTTGGCGTTCCGGGGGCCGATGGCCTGGATGACATAGGGGGCGATGGTGGCCGGGATCAGCCCCAGCTTGACCTCCGAGAAGGCGAACTTGGCGTTGGCTTCGGCGATGGCGAGGTCGCAGGCCGCGACCAGCCCGGCGCCGCCGCCCATGGCCGCGCCCTCGACGATGGCGACCGTCAGCGCGGGTATGTCGTGCAGCGCCTTCAGCATGCGCGCGAGACCCATGGCGTCGTCGCGGTTGTCGCTCTCGGACCAGGCGACGGCGTCCCGCATCCAAGCCAGGTCCGCGCCGGCGCAGAAGGTCCCGCCCGCCCCGCGCACGAAGACGATGCGGATGTTGTCGGCGCCGTGCAGCGTCTCGAACGCCTCCCTGAGCGCCGCGATGCTGGCGGCGTCGAAGGCGTTCCTCTTGGCGGGCCGGTTGATGGTGACGAACACCGCCCCCTCGGCCGTTCCCTCCACCTTGACCAGCCGCTGATCCGCATCGGGCGCGGCTTCCGCCAACAAGGGATGGTTGATGGCGTTCATCTCGGCGGCGTCGGCGGCGTCGATGTCGAGCTTGGTCGGCTGGTCGGGCATGGTCTGCTTCGTCTCCTGCGCTCAGCCGCCTATAACGCGCGGACGGCCGAACGGCACACGAAAGCTTCGCCATGAAGACCACCGCGACCGACCGCATCCGCCACACCAGCGTCGCCAGCGTGCACGTCCACTATGTCAAGAAGGCCGAGAAGAAGGGCCGCGGCCGCGCCGAGGTGGATCAGGTGATCCGCTGGCTGACCGGCTATTCGCAGGAGGCGCTGGACGCGCTGCTGGCGGATGGGACGACGTTTGGGGCCTTCTTCGACGACGCCCCGGCGATGAACCCCAACCGCTTCCTGATCACCGGCGTGATCTGCGGCCATCGGGTCGAGGCGATCGAAGATCCCTTCATGCGCGAGGTGCGCCACCTCGACAAACTGATCGACGAGGTCAGCAAGGGGAAGGCGATGGAGAAGGTGCTAAGGGCGGGGTGAGCAGGCGGCGCGGTGACGTCTGCTTTCCGCCCATCGCCCCTCATCCGCCTTCCGAAAGTGCGCGTCAGGCTCACGGCATCATTTTACAGGAATCACCCAACGACAGGGTTCGCTCGGCCCAACCAACCACGAAGCTTTGGAAGCTGGGCGCGATCACCTGCTCAACACCGGGGCCAATCGCGATCACCTCAGTGGATCCGCCGTTGCAACCCGAGATAAAAAAGTAAATGCCTGTGCCATCCTCGGAGATCGGAAGAAGGTCTGGGCGCTCTGCTCCGGCTTGATTCCGCTGCCGCAGCCTTTTGGTGAGGGCGATTACATCCGTGAAGATGGGAGGGTTATTGCGCACGGGGTCCGGCAGGCCGAAGATTTCAACCCCCGGCAGCAGCCCTGCTCCGAAATTCTGAACGAACTCGCGGTATTCATGGGGGAGCACAACACCTAGTTGTGCTTCTGCCATTCGAATGTACTCGCTGGAAACGCCGCCAGCGCAATCGCCTTGGCGGCACAACTTCAGATAAGCCGTAGTGATATCTGTCATGAAGTAACTCTGCGGAGGTTCGTCAGCTTCATCGCTCGAGCGAAACGCCACCTGCATCGGGCGCTTCTTCGTGGCACTGACGATAACTATCTGCTGACCGGTGCCCACCCTTAGCCGACGTTCTCAAGGTCACATCCGGAACACGCCGAACTGCGTCTCGGGGATGGGCGCGTTGAGGCTGGCGGAGATGGCGAGGCCGAGCACGTCCCTTGTCTGAACCGGATCGATGATGCCGTCGTCCCAGAGGCGGGCGGTGGCGAAGTAGGGGCTGCCTTCGTCCTCGTAGCGCTGGCGGATCGGAGCCTTGAAGGCGGCTTCGTCCTCAGGCGCCCAGGTCTCGCCCTTGCCCTCCATGGCGTCGCGCTTGACGGTGGCGAGCACGCTGGCCGCCTGTTCGCCGCCCATGACGCTGATGCGGCTGTTCGGCCAGGTGAACAGGAAACGGGGCGAATAGGCGCGGCCGCACATGCCGTAGTTGCCGGCGCCGAAGCTGCCGCCGATCAGGACGGTGAACTTGGGCACCTCGGCCGAGGCCACGGCGGTGACCAGCTTGGCCCCGTTCTTGGCGATACCCTCGGCCTCATACTTGCCGCCGACCATGAAGCCGGAAATGTTCTGGAGGAAGATCAATGGGATCTTCCGCTTGCAGGCCAGTTCGATGAAGTGCGCGCCCTTCAGCGCGCTCTCGGAGAACAGCACGCCGTTGTTGGCCAGGATGGCGACCGGATAGCCCCAGATGCGGGCGAAGCCGCAGACCAGCGTCGTGCCGAAGTCGCGCTTGAACTCGTCGAAGTCCGAGCCGTCCACCACCCGCGCGATCACCTCGCGCACGTCGTACGGCGCACGAACGTCGTCCGGAATGATGCCGTACAGATCGTCAGCCGGCAGCGCGGGCGGGCGAGGCTCGCGCACGTCCAGCGCCACGTCCTTCACCGTGTTCAGATTGGCGACGACGGAGCGGACGATCTCCAGCGCGTGCTCGTCGTTCTCGGCCACATGATCGACGACGCCGGAGCGGCGGCCGTGAGTCTCGGCGCCGCCCAGCTCCTCGGCGGAGATGACCTCGCCGGTCGCGGCCTTCACCAGGGGCGGGCCGGCCAGGAAGATGGTGCCCTGGTTGCGGACGATCACGGTCTCGTCCGACATGGCCGGGACATAGGCGCCGCCGGCGGTGCAGCTGCCCATGACGCAGGCGATCTGGGGGATGCTGCGCGCGCTCATCCGCGCCTGGTTGAAGAAGATGCGGCCGAAATGGTCTCGGTCGGGAAAGACCTCGGCCTGGTGCGGCAGGTTGGCCCCGCCGGAGTCCACCAGATAGACGCAGGGCAGCCGGTTCTGCTCCGCGATCTCCTGGGCGCGCAGGTGCTTCTTCACCGTCATGGGGAAGTAGGCGCCGCCCTTCACCGTCGGGTCGTTGGCGACGATCATGACCTCGCGACCCGAGACCCGGCCGACGCCGCAGATCATTCCGGCGCCGGGCGCCTCGTCATTGTACATGCCGAAGGCCGCGAGCTGGCCGACCTCCAGAAAGGGGGAGCCGGGGTCGAGCAGCCGGTCGACGCGATCCCTCGGCAGCAGCTTGCCGCGCTTCACATGCCGCTCGCGCGACGCCTCCGGACCGCCGAGCGCCGCCTTCGCCACCCGCGCGTAGAGCTCGTCCCTGAGCTGACGGTTGAAGGCGTCCAGGCGCTGAAAGGCGGGGCTGTTGCGGTCGATGGCCGAGGCGAGCTTGGGCATGGGTGGGGGTCTAGCCCTTCTCCCCTTGGGGGAGAAGGTGTCATGCGCAGCATGACGGATGAGGGGTGCGCCTAACGAAACGGCGGCGGGAGACTCGGTCGGGCGTCCCCCTCATCCGAGCCGCTAACGCGGCCCACCTTCTCCCCCGAGGGGAGAAGGGTGCCTGAAAGGACTATACTCCCGCCGCATCGCCTCGATCTCGGCCCGCACGGCCGGGCGCTCGCGGCGGAGGTAGTCGGCGACCGGCCTCCGGAGCGCCGGGTCGGCGATGTGGTGGGCCGAGTAGACGGGGCTGGGCAGATAGCCGCGCGCCATCTTGTGCTCGCCCTGGGCGCCCGCCTCGACGCGCGACAAGCCGCGCGCGATGGCGAAGTCGATGGCCTGGTAGTAGCAGAGTTCGAAGTGGAGAAAGGGCACGTCCTCTAGCGCCCCCCACTGCCGGCCGTACAGCGCATCCCGGCCGATGAAGTTGAGCGCGCCCGCGATCGGCCGCCCGCCCCGGAACGCCATCACCACGGCGATCCGGTCGGCCATGCTCTCGCCGACCCGGCTGAAGAAGGCGCGGGTCAGATAGGGGCGGCCCCACTTCCGCGAGCCCGTGTCCTGATAGAAGGCGAAGAAGGCGTCCCAGTGCTCTTCCTTGATGTCCGTCCCGGTCAGGACGCGGATGTCGAGCCCCGCCTGGGCGTCGCGCCGTTCGCGCCTGATGGCCTTGCGGCGAGAGGAGGAGAGGGCGGCAAGGAAGTCGTCGAAGCTGACGTAGCCGTCGTTGCGCCAAAGGTACTGGATGTCCTGCCGCTGGAGCAGGCCGAGCCGCCCCATCAGCGTCCACTCGCCTTCCTCCGGGAAGTTCACGTGGAGGGAGGAGAGCCCCATCTGCTGCGTCAGCTCCACGGCGGCGGAGACCAGAGCCGTCCTCGCCTCGTCCGTGCTCGCCAGCAGGCGTGGCCCGCTGGCGGGCGTGAAGGGCACGGCGCCCAGCAGTTTGGGATAGTAGCGCCCGCCCGCCCGCTGATAGGCGTCGGCCCAGGCGTGGTCGAAGACGTATTCGCCCTGGGAATGCCCCTTGAGCCACAGCGGCATGGCGCCGATCACGGCGCCCGCCTCGTCGTGCAGCGTCAGGTGCCGCCCGGCCCAGCCCTGTTCCGGCGCCGCGCTGCCCGAGGCCTCGCAGGCGTGCAGGAAGTCGAAGGAGACGAACGGATCGCCCGTCGGCGCCGCCAGCGCCTCCCAGGCCTCGCGCCCGATGGAGGCGAGGCTGTCGTGAACCTGAACCGTATGACTGCTCATGACCTTCTCCCCTCGGGGTAGAAGGTGGGCGGCGCCAGCCGCTCGGATGAGGGGGAGGTGTCGGCAGGCAGTCCGGTCGACGGTCGAAGCGGGGCTGGCGTCCCCCTCAACCGTCTCGCTCCGCGAGCCACCTTCTCCCCCGAGGGGAGAAGGGCCCGATGCACGTCACCGCGCCTCGATGATGGCGTCCACTTCCACCGCGAAGCCCAGCGGCAGGCGGTAGACGCCCACGGCCGAGCGGGCGTGGCGGCCCTTGTCGCCGAACACCTCGACCATCAGGTCCGAGCAGCCGTTGATCACGGCGGGGATGGCGGTGAATTCAGGACCGGCCTGGACGAAGCCGCCCAGCTTGACCACACGCACCACCCGCTCCAGGTCGCCGCCGAGCGCGGCGCTCATCTGGGCGAGCAGGTTGACGCCGCACATGCGGGCGGCCGCCTGGGCCTGGTCCGGCGTCACATCGGCGCCCACCGTGCCCTTGATCCCGCCCGAGGCGTCGTTCGACAGCTGGCCGGAGATGTGGAGCAGATTGCCCGACTGGACGAAGGGCACGTAGTTGGCGACCGCCGCGGCGGGTTCGGGCAGGCTGATGCCGAGCTCTTGCAGGCGGGCGGCGACGGTCATGAGGGGGCTCCTGTGGGCGTGTTCGGCAGGCGTCTAGCACAAAGCGAAACGCCCGGCGCAAGGGCCGGGCGTTCGAACGATCGGTAAGGGCGCGGCGCCGCTTACTTGATCTTGCCTTCCTTGAACTCGACGTGCTTGCGCACGACCGGGTCGTACTTCTTGACGACCATCTTCTCGGTCATGGTGCGTGCATTCTTCTTGGTGACGTAGAAGAAGCCGGTGTCCGCCGTGGAGTTCAGGCGGATCTTGATGGAAGCCGGTTTGGCCATCGGGAATTACCTTTGCGACGGCGAAAGCCGCTGAAATCGAGAGGCGCGGAACATACTCAGGCGCTTTCCGAAGTCAACCGGCTGGGGATAGGCTGCGGCGCATGATCCGCGCCCTGTGTCTCGCCGCCATGCTCGCCCTGTCCGCCTGCGCCACCGCGCCCGAGCCGGCGCACCCGCAGGACGCCTTCATGGCGCGGCTGAACGCCCTCTGCGGTCAGCGGTTCGAGGGTCGGGTGGTGACGACCGACCCGGCCGACGCCGACTTCCGCAAGAGCCGGCTGGTCATGCACGTGCGGGACTGTTCGCCAAACGAGGTCGGCATCCCGTTCGCCGTCGGCGAGGATCGGTCGCGGCGCTGGATCGTGACGCGCACCCCCGCGGGCCTCAAGCTCAAGCACGACCATCGTGACGAGCAGGGCGTGATCCACGGCTACCACATGTACGGCGGCGACACGGCCGATCGGGGCACGGCGGCGCGGCAAGAGTTCCCGGTCGACCAGGAATCGATCACCCAATTCATCGCGGGCGGGGCGCAGGTCTCGACCACCAACGTCTGGGCGATCGAAGTGCATCCGGCGCGGATGTTCGCCTATGAGTTGCGGCGGCCGAACGGCCGCTTCCTGCGTGTGGAGTTCGACCTGACGCGGCCGCTGGCGGGCTAGCTGTAGTCCACCTCGTGCCGGCCGCGCACCATGCGGACGAAGGGCAGCGGGCGTTCCGGCTGCTCCAGCCGCTCGGCCACTTCGCCCAGCACGAAGCGGGTGATGGCGGGCAGGTCGAGCGCGCGCGTCTTCTTCAGCGGCAGCCAGGCGATCTCGTCCAGTTCGCCTGAACCGGCCGTGGGCTCCAGCGACAGCAGGGCTTCCGCGTCCGCCATGAAGAAGCGGGCGTCGAAGCGGCGGGTGCGGCCGGGCGGGGTGATGGCGCGGGCGATGTAGCGGAGGGGCTGAAGGTCAGGCAGGGCGCCCGCCTGCCGGAACTCGCGCCAGGGGCCGGCGACGCTGGCGGTGGGCGCGGGCCTCCCGAGGATCAGCCCCGTCTCCTCGAAGGTTTCGCGGATGGCGGTGAGCGCCAGAGCCCGGGCGCGGCGTTCCGGGAGTTCCCGATCCAGCCGGCGCGCCGTGGCGGGCTGGAGCTCGCTGGCGGAGGCGGCCGAGAAGTCCGCCCGCTCGATCCGTCCACCGGGAAAGACCCACTTGGAGGCCATGAAGACATGTCCCGGCGCCCGGCGCCCCATTAGGACGCAGGGCTCCTTCTCCCGCCTGACGAGGATCAGGGTCGCCGCATCCTTGGGCCGCTGCGCCGAACCCGTGCGGGGGGCGTCGGCAAGGTCCTGGGCGGCGTCGAACGGCTGGCTTGCTACAGGGCGGGAAGACACGCTGGGGGACTAGCACAGGCGGCGGGCGAGCGATGCGCCTGTCACCCCCCTTCCGCTTCGCCGCTTCCCGCGATCGCGGCGATCTGGGCTTCCAGCGCGCGCCGGGCTTCGGGCGAGCAGTCGCTCGCCGTATTCGCGGGGGCGGCGGTCGAGGACGGGGTGACGATCAGGTCCTCGACCAGGCTGGAGGCGGCCGCCCGAAGCGGCGCCTCCTCGATCCCGGCGACGGCCGTCTGCGCCAGGCGCGCCGCGTCCACGTCCCGCCAGCCGCAGGTCGCAGCCGCCAGCTTGAGCGCCTCCGCCGCGCGAAGCCCCTGCGCGATCTCGGGGTTGCTGGCCTCCAGAGCGGCCAGGGCCGCGTTGCGGCCGGCCTTCTCCACATCGACCTCGCCGCAGGCCGACAGGGCGATCACCCCGGCCCATGAGAGGGCGAGAACCAAGACTCGCATGCTGGTCGCTCCTTCGCAGGTTCGAGCAGACCCTACCCCACGCGCGGGTTTCCGGCAGCGCGACCGATTGGCGTCGGCTGTGCTCACCGCCGCTTGCCCTTGCGCACGCCCTTCAGTCCGCCCGACGGCGCCCGGCCGTTGCGCGGCTTGGGTCCGCCGGGGCGGCGGTCGCCGCGGGCGCGCACGCCCAGGCGAGGGGACGGAGCGTTGGGGTCGCGGGGGTCCGGCTCGCTGATCATCTCGAACACCAGGCCGCCGGTGACGGGCGTCGCCTCCGTCAGACGCACCTCCACCGTCCGGCCGAGGGTCCAGCGTCGGCCGGTGCGCTCCCCGACCAGCGCATGCGCGCGGTCGTCGTGGTGGAAATACTCGCCGCCCAGGCTGGAGACGGGCACGAGGCCGTCGGCGCCCGTCTCCTCCAGCCGCACGAACAGGCCGAAGCGGGTCACGCCGGTGATCCGTCCCTTGAAGACGGCGCCCACTCGATCCTCCAGGAAGGCGGCGATGTAGCGATCCATGGCGTCGCGCTCGGCGGCCATGGAGCGGCGCTCCGTCGCCGTCACCTGCTCGGCGATGGCGGGAAGTTCGGCGACCTCGCGATCCGTCAGGCCGTCGGAGCCCAGTCCGAGGGCGCGGATGAGCCCCCGATGCACGATCAGGTCGGAATAGCGCCGGATTGGCGAGGTGAAGTGGGCGTAGCGATCCAGGTTGAGGCCGAAGTGGCCGACGTTCTCGGCCGAATAGATGGCCTGCATCTGGGTGCGAAGGACCACCTCGTTGACCACCTCGGCGTGTGGCGTCTCCCGCGTCTCGTCCAGCAGCTTGTTGAAGCGCTTGGTGGTGGCCGGCTCGCCCTTGGTCCAGGGCTTGCCGATGGTCTGGAGGAAGTCGGCCAGGTTGAACAGCTTCTCCTGGCTGGGCGCGTCGTGCACCCGGTAAAGAAGGGGCGTGCGCTTCTGCTCCAGGGTTTCGGCGGCGCAGACATTGGCCTGGATCATCATCTCCTCGATCAGGCGATGCGCTTCCAGGCTCTCGCGCGGCTCGATGGAGGCGATCTGGCCGTCGGGCGTCATCCGCACCCGCCGCTCGGGGCTTTGGATCGCCAGCGGCGAGCGTTTCAGCCGCCCCTTCAGCATGGCGCGATACGTGTTCCACAGCGGGTAAAGGATCGCCTCCATGATCGGACCGGTGACGTCGTCGGTCTGGCCGTCGATGGCGGCCTGCGCCTGCTCGTAGGCCAGCTTGGCGTGCGACCGCATCAGGCCGCGCACGAAGCGGTGGCCGAGCTTGCGACCATCCTTGTCGAAGACCATGCGCACCGCCATGCAGGCGCGGTTCTCGCCGGCCTTCAGGCTGCACAGGCCGTTGGACAGCCGCTCGGGCAGCATGGGCTCGACGCGATCCGGGAAGTAGGTGGAGTTGCCCTTCTCCCGCGCCTCCCGGTCCAATGCGGAGCCCGGCCGCACGTACGCCGCGACGTCGGCGATGGCGACCCAGACGATCCAGCCGCCCTCGTTCTTCGGATCCTCGTCGCGGTGAGCGTAGACGGCGTCATCGTGGTCGCGCGCGTCCGCCGGGTCGATGGTGATCAGCGGCAGTTCGCGCAGGTCCTCGCGGCCCTTCAGCGAGGGCAGCTCCTGATCCTCCGCCTCGCGCTCCACCGCCGCCGAGAAGCCGGTCGGCACGCCATGGGCGTGGATGGCGATCAGGGAGGCGGCGCGGGGCTCGTCCTCGCGGCCGATGGTCTCCAGGATCTTGCCGCGCTTGGGCCCATAGCGGCCTTCCCCACGCTCGATGGATGCGAGCACTAGGTCGCCATCGCGAAGATCCTCCGCCTGCGCCTGAGGCACCAGCAGCACGTCCTTGGAGCGGCGATCGACCGGCTCCACGCGGGTTTCGCGGCCGCCCTTGCGGATGACGCCCAGCACCCTGTTCGATCCGGTGTCCAGCCGCTTGATCAGCCGCGCCTCCCAGCCCTCGGCCCCCCGCGAGAACTTGACCAGCACGCGGTCGCCGACGCCCGGCGCCGGTCCGGGCGGTCCCTTGCGGTCCGGCATCAGCACGGCGCGCGGCGCATCCTCGCCCGCCTTGACCAGCTGGACGTAGAGATCGCCGTCGACGTCGCGATCCACGATGTCGGCCACGCCGACCGGCGGCAGGGCCCCCGCTTCGGTGAAGCCCCGCCGCCCGCGCCGGCCCAGCACGCCCTCGGCTTCCAGTTCGGTGAGCATCTGGCGCAGCGCGCGGCGATCCGCTCCCTTCAGCCCGAACTCGCGAGCGATGTCGCCCTTGGCCGCTTCGCCGTGCTCGCGCAGGTAGCGCAGCAGGGTTTCACGATCAGGCAGGCCGGGTTCTGGGGGGCGAGGGGAACGAGCCATGGCTCCCCTTAACACGCGAGTCGAGCGTTCAGCTTCCGCCTTGTCCCTCGGAAGCCGCGCGCCTAGCTTCCGCCCCTGCCTCACGGAGCCCTTCATGCCGCCTTCCGCCGAACCGGCGCTGCCCACGCCCACGGGGTCGCTGCTCGACCTGATCGGGCGCACGCCCATGGTGGAGGTGACGCGGATGGACACCGGGCCGTGCCGGCTGTTCCTGAAGCTGGAGAACCAGAATCCGGGCGGCTCCATCAAGGACCGCATCGCCGTCTCCATGATCGAGGCAGCGGAGCGCGAGGGCTTCCTCAAGCCCGGAGGCACGATAGTGGAGGCCACCGCCGGCAACACCGGCCTGGCCCTGACCCTGGTGGGCCGCGCCAAGGGCTACAACGTCCTGCTCGTCATCCCGGACAAGATGTCCAAGGAGAAGATCCAGCACCTGCGGGCCATGGGCGCCGATGTTCGGCTGACCCGCTCGGACGTGCCGCATGGGCACCCGGAATACTACACCGACATGGCCGAGCGGCTGGCGCAGCAGATCCCCGGCGCCTTCTTCGTCAATCAGTTCGACAACGCGGCGAACTTGCGCGCCCATGTGGACACCACCGGGCCCGAAATCCTGGAGCAGATGAACGGCCAGGTGGACGCCTTCGTCGCCGGCATCGGCTCCGGCGGCACCATCACGGGCGTCGCCAAATACCTGAAACAGCAGGGCTCGGCGGCCCAGATCATCCTCGCCGACCCCGTGGGCTCAACTCTGGCCGGCCTCGTCAACGAGGGCGCGCCAGGGCCGGAGGGAAGCTACACGGTGGAGGGCATCGGCCAGAACTTCGTGCCCGATACGGCCGACATCACCCTGGTGGACCGGGCCTACTCCATCCCGGACGTCGAAGCGATCGCGACCGTGCGCGAGCTGCTGCTGCGAGAAGGCATCCTCGCCGGCTCCTCATCCGGCACCCTGATCGCGGCGGCGCTGCGCTGGTGCCGTGAGCAGACCGAGCCGAAGCGCTGCGTCACCTTCGTTTGCGACACCGGCGCCAAATACCTCTCAAAGGTCTACAACGACGCCTGGCTCGCGGATCAAGGGCTCGCCGAACGCGAACGGCGCGGGGACCTCTCGGACCTCGTCAACCGCAGGCACGACGCCGGCGACGTGGTGGTGATCGGCCCGGACGACACTCTCGACGCCGCCTTCAAGCGCATGCGCGGCGCCGACGTCAGCCAGCTTCCGGTGCTCCAGGATGGCCGGCTCGTCGGCATCCTCGACGAGGGCGACCTTCTCCGTGGGCTGAACCCCGAGGCGGTTTCGGGCGCCAACGGCTTCGCCAGGACCGTCGGCTCGGTCATGACGCGGGACCTGGACACCGTGCAGGTCGCCGAGCCGCTGGAGTCCGTGGTTCGCCTTCTCGACCGCGACCGCGTCGCCCTCGTGCTCGACGGAGAGCGCTTCATCGGTCTGATCACCCGCACCGACCTGATCAACCACCTCAGCCTGAACCGGTAATCCCTTGGCCAACCTGAAGAACCAGCAGGGCTTCTCCACCCGCGCGATCCACGCCGGGCAGCGGCCGGACCCGACCACGGGCGCGGTGATGACGCCCATCTACGCCACCTCAACCTACGCCCAAGAAAGTCCGGGCGTGAACAAGGGCTATGAGTACGCGCGCGGCAAGAATCCGACGCGGGAAGCGTTCGAGGCCTGCCTCGCCGACCTCGAGGGCGGTACCCACGGCTTCGGGTTCGCCAGCGGCATGGCGGCGACCTCCACGGCGCTGGAGCTGCTGGACGCCGGCTCGCACGTCGTCACGGGCGACGACCTGTACGGCGGCTCCTGGCGGCTGTTCGAGCGGGTGCGGCGGCGCTCGTCGGGGCTGGACTTCTCCTATGTGGATCTGTCCGACCTGGCGGCGGTGGAGGCGGCGATCACCGACCGGACCCGGATGCTGTGGGTCGAGACGCCGACCAACCCGCTGATCAAGCTGGCCGACATCGCCGCGCTGTCGCGGGTGGCCAAGGCGCGCGGGCTGATCCTGGTGGTCGACAACACCTTCGCCAGCCCCTTCGTCCAGCAGCCGCTGAGCCTGGGCGCCGACATCGTCATGCATTCGGCGACCAAGTATCTGAACGGCCACTCCGACATCATCGGCGGCGCGCTGGTCACGGCTGACGCGGAGATCGCCGCTCAGCTGAAGTTCCTGCAGAACTCGGTGGGCGGGATCATGGGGCCGTTCGACGCCTTTCTCGCCAATCGCGGGCTCAAGACCCTCGCCCTGCGCATGAAGGCGCACTGCGAGAACGCGCTCGCTGTCGCCCGCTGGCTTGAGGATGGAACGGGCGTGGCGCGCGTGCTCTACCCCGGCCTGATCAGCCATCCGCAGCACGAGCTGGCGGCCAGGCAGATGACCGGCGGATACGGCGGCATGGTCACCGTCTTCATCGACGGCGACCTGGAGCGCACCAAGCGGGTGCTCGAGCGGGTGCGGGTCTTCACCCTGGCGGAGTCGCTGGGCGGCGTCGAAAGCCTGGTCAACCATCCCGCCATCATGACCCACGCCTCGGTGCCCAAGGAGGTGCGGGAGGCGGGCGGCGTCACCGACAACCTGATCAGGCTCTCGGTGGGTGTCGAGGACGTCGAGGACCTGATCGCCGACTTGGATCAGGCGCTGAGCTGAAGGGGAGGGGGGCTGGCCCCCTCCCGCAACGGGATCAGTTCGGCAGGCTGACAGCGTCCGTGACGTGGATCACGCCGTTCGACTGGAAGACGTCGGCTTGGGTGACGCGCGCCTTGCCGCCTTTCTCGTCGGTCAGGACGACAGCCGAACCCTCCAGCGACGCCGTCAGCGTGTCGCCGGACGCGGTGGTCAGGCGCGCCATTCCGTTCCCGGCGCGGATGCGCGCCGCGAGGTCCGCGGCGGAGATCCGGCCCGGCACGACGTGGGCGGTCAGGATCTTCGTCAGCGTGGCCTTGTTCTCGGGCTTCACCAGGGTCTCCACCGTGCCGGCCGGCAGCTTGGCGAAGGCGGCGTTGGTTGGGGCGAAGACGGTGAAGGGGCCCGGGCCAGCGAGGGTGTCGACCAGACCGGCGGCCTTCACGGCGGCGACCAGCGTCGTGTGGTCGGCCGAGTTCACCGCGTTCTCGACGATGTTCCGCGTCGGATACATCGGGGCGCCGCCCACCGTCACCACGGCCTGGCCGTCGACGCCCGTCTCGCCCGCCATGGCCATGCAGCCGGTGGTGAACAGGGCCGCCGCGCTCGTGGCGGCGAGCATCAGCGCGATCTTCGAGGTCTTCATTCGTGTCTCTCCTGAGTTGCCGGATGGCGGTGGAGAGACGAGGCCGCGAGGGGCGACGGATGCGCGGTCGCGGCTACGCGTCGCGCCCTGCGGCTGAGGCGGCGCGGCGTACGTATCTGCTCTTTCGCCCTAGAAGCTGCGGCTTACCGCGAGCACCAGCTGGTCGTCATATTGCTCTCCGCCGCCGACCACGTCGGTGGCGATGTAGCGGAGATCGACCTCCAGCCCCTCGGACGGCTCCCAAACGAGGCCCGCGCTCCAGCCGGTATAGTCGACCGAGGCGACCTGCTCGCGTCGGCCGACGCTGACGATCGCCTCAAGCCGCTCGGTCAAGGGGTAGCCCGCCTCCGCCTCCGCCCAGGTCCAGGAGCGTGTGGAGCCCGTGCCGTCCGGCGAGTGCTGCAATCTGACCCGGGCGCGGCCGCGCCCGAATCGCCGTTCCAGGTCCGCCGTGAACTCCCAGGCGTCGTGATCCGTACCCGGCAGAGCGCCCACCTGGCGCTTGTGTTCGGCCGTGAGATCCAGCTCCACACCGGCGAACTCGCGGTTCCAGCCGACGCCGAGGCTCAGCTCGGCGTCGGCTCCGGTCGAACTGCGCACCGTCTCGGCCCCGCCGATCAGGCGGACATCCGAAGGAAGATCCCACTCGCCCTCGATCCACGCGGCCGGCTCGCCGAGCGATTTGGACGCGGCCTTGGAGCGGTTGTCGGTCGCGGCGCCGATCTCAACAGCCCAGGCGCGGTCCTGCGCCTGCGTGGCGGCGGGAAGGAGCAGGACGAGAGCGAGTCCTGTCGTCAGGATGCGGATCATGCGGCGCCTAGGGTTGTTCCGGCGATCGCGGCCTTAGCCGAACCGCCGGCCCTTGGCGAATTCCTCAGCCGCCTGAGCGTATTCGGCGCGCAGGCGCGCGACGAGCTCGGCGGCCGGCAGCACGTCGTGCACCGCGCCGGCGCCCTGACCGGCGGACCAGACCGTCTTCCAGGCTTTGGCCTCCTCGCCCATGTCCAGCTTGTGCTCGGGCAGGGTTTTGGGATCGACCCCATTCTCGATCAGGCTCTTGGTCATGAAGTTGGCGGGGATGCCCGAGACCGCCGGCGTGTAGGTGATGTCCATGGAACCGCTCTCCACGATCATCTGCTTGTACTCGGCCTGGGCCTGGCTCTCGGTCGTGGCGATGAAGCGCGTGCCCATATAGGCGAAGTCCGCGCCCAGCATCCGCGTGGCCGCCACGTCCCGGCCCGTTGAGATGCAGCCGGACAGAATGATGGTCCCGCTGAAGAAGCTGCGCACCTCCTCCACCAGGGCGAAGGGATGGACCACCCCGGCGTGCCCGCCCGCGCCGCCGGCCACCAGGATCAGCCCGTCCACGCCCGCCTCGGCGGCCTTTCGCGCATGGCGCACATTGGCGATGTCGTGAAAGACCACGCCGCCATAGCCGTGCACCGCCTCGACCACGTCCCGAACGGCGCCGAGCGAGGTGATGATCAGCGGGACCTTCTCTTCCACCGACACCATCATGTCCGCCATCAGCCGGGGATTGGTCGGGTGGACGATGTGGTTGACCCCGAAGGCCGCGGCCTGGGGCTTCAGCCGCGCCTTGATCTCGCGCAGCCACTCCCGATAACCCTCGGTGGTGCGCTGGTTCAGGGACGGAAAGGTGCCGATCACCCCCGCGTTACAGCACTCCACAACCAGGTCCGGCCCCGACACCAGGAACATGGGCGCGGCGATGACCGGCAGGGTCAGACCGGACGACAGTGAAGCCGGAATGGCCATGGTGTGCAGGCTCCAGAGCGTTGCGTTTGGCTACGCCTACCCGGCTGACGCTCCGGAAGGCAAATCGCCAGACGTGACGTGGGGACCATCACACCCTAGATGGCGCGCATGACCACCGACACCACCGGCCTTTCCATGCTGGGCGCGCAGACGGCCGCGCCCGCCGATCCCGAGAGCGCGACGCTGGAGCGCGTGCCCAATCCGCATCCGGGCACGCTGTATCTGGCTCGCTTCACGGCGCCGGAGTTCACCTCCTTGTGCCCGGTGACCGGCCAGCCGGACTTCGCCCACCTGGTGATCGACTACGTGCCGGGCGACTGGCTGGTCGAGTCCAAGAGCCTGAAGCTATACCTCACCGCCTTCCGCAACCACGGCGCCTTCCACGAGGACTGCACCGTCGGCATCGGCAGACGACTGGTCGAGGCGCTGGAGCCCCGGTGGCTGCGCATCGGCGGCTACTGGTATCCGCGCGGCGGCATTCCCATCGACGTCTTCTGGCAGACCGGCGCCGCGCCTGAAGGGTTGTGGCTGCCCGACCAGGGCGTGCCGACCTATCGCGGCCGAGGGTGACGCGCGTCTGTCGCTCCGGTCGGACCTGAAATGAAATCTCCCGCCGCCCAGGGGGCGACGGGAGATCCCATCGGCTAGTTCCAGAGCTTCAGGGCGATCAGAGCGCCCAGTCGTCTTGCAGCGGGGCCACCTCGGTCGAGGCGCTCAGCAGCGGATCGACGACGCTGTCGCTCCAGCTGAAGGCCGGGCCCTGGTCGACCAGCAGGCCGCCCAGATCGTCGAAGGCCGCGTCGAAGCCTGAGGTCTCGTCCGGAAGGACCAGACCGGTGTCCTCGCTGGAAGCCTTGAAGACCGGAGCCAGGAAGGCGTCCTGATCGAAGGTCGCCTCGTCGGGCTGGACCTGCGGCCCAAGCTCGCCCTTGAAGCCGGCCGGGGCGTCGGACGTCAGGACGAAGCCGTCGTCGGCGAAGCCGAAGCCGCCTTCCTCGCCGGACAGGTCCATCGGTTGGGTCAGCGCGCCGTCTTCCGTCGGTTGGCCCTTGATCGATTCCGCCGACAGCGCCATGGCGCTGGCCATCAGGGCGCCGCTCGCCGCGTCGATCACGACCGTGATCGTCTGCGGCGCGGTGTTGGCGACCGAGCCGTTGTCGAGCTGGGTCGTGCCGACAACCGTCAGGGTGAACGAGCCCGAGTAGTCGTCCGGCGTCGATATCTGGAGGTTGCCCCCCAGGTCCGCCGCGGGGACCCGCCAGCCGCCGGTCATCGGATCGAAGGCGCCGAAGTTGAAGGTGGAGCCTTCGGGGAAGCCGGTGATCGTCACATAGGTGTCGTCGGCGGCCTCGCCGGCGCCCAGCGTCAGGGCGATCGGCACCACGACGCTGTCGCCCTGTTCGCCCGCCGCTTCGGCGATGCGCTTCAGGCGACCCGGCGCGAGGCCGAGGAAGCTTTCGATCTGCGCCGTGGTCTGGCCAGAGGAGTCCAGATAGGCCATGCGCACGCCGTCGGTCGGGTTGACCCCGTCGTGCGAGGTCTGCACGGCGCCGGCGCCGATCCGCGTCCAGCCCGTGAAGGCGCCGTTCTCGAAGCTCGAGACCACCACGCCGTTCACCTGCAGATTGTCGATCAGCAGGTGCGCGTTCAGCGACTGGTCGTTCACGTTCGAGACGCCCACGCCGAAGGTGTAGGAGCCCGACTGGGTCGCGGTGAAGGTGAAGGTCTTCCAGCCGGTGGTGCCGTAGTCGCCGACCACCTGCACGGCGCCGAGCATATAGGCCGCTCCGTTGACCGTGGCGTAGGAGAAGTCGTTGAACGGCATGTAGTCGTGGGCCACGAAGTCCCAGGTGAAGGTCACCACGTCGCCGGCCTGGAGGTTCAGCGTGGTCTTCATCGCCGAGCCGTTGGTCGGGTTCAGCGTGGTGGACGAGCCCACCGCGATGATCGGCGCATCGGCAGTGGCCGCGACATTCACCGTGGCGGTCGCATTCGCCGAGACGCCGTTCGAGTCCGTGGCGGTGTAACCGAAGTTCACCGTGCCGCTGGCGTTGGCCGCCGGCTGATAGGTGAGGTTGCCCGCCCAGTCCATCGAGACCTGGCCGCCGTCCTGCAGGGCGACGGAGCCCCAGGGATAGATGCTCTGGCCTTCGATGTGGGTCACGGATAGGCCGAGACCGGTGTCGTTCGCCAGCAGATCGAGGGCGATCGGCTGATCCTCGAAGCCGTTGATGACCTCCCCCTGCACGACCGGGCCGTCGTCGGCGCCCGTGATGAAAACCGTCACCACCTGGTCGACCGCGCCGCCCTTACCGTCGGAGACGGTGACGGTGTAGGTCTGGGTCAGGGTCTGGCCCTGCGCCAGGTGGTTGATGGCGGCGGGATCGACCTGGAAGGTCCAGCCCACGACCCCTTGGCCGTCGCCGGCCGCGTTGTCGTTCATCACGGCGGTGAAGACGCCGTAGTAGCCGTCGCCGTTGGCCGCCGAGGTGACGGTATGGCTGTCGGCCAGATCGATGCCCGCGAAGGCGATCTCGCCCGCCGCCGTCGACACCTCGTCCTCGACGATGGAGCCGCTGGAGACGGCCGAGGTGATCACCGGGGCGTCATTCGTGCCGACGATGGTCACGTTGACCAGCTGCTGGGTCGTGCCGCCGTTCCCGTCGTCGATGGTGACGATGTAGCGCTGCAGCAGCGACTGGCCCTGGGCCAGCGAGGCCAGTTCGGCGCTGGTGGCGGAGTAGGTCCAGGTCACCTGGCCGCCGCCCGGACCCGTCGCCGTGTCGCTGAGGGTCGCGGTGAAGGTTCCGCGGTAGCCGGAGCCCTCGGGGGCGCTGGTCACGGTGTGGGCGTCGCTGAGGTCCACGTCGTCGAAGTTGATGGTCCCGCCGACAGCGGCGGCCTGGTCCTCGGTGTAGGAGCCCGAGGAGAAGGCGCTGCTGATCACCGGGCCGTCGTTCTCACCCGTGATGGTGACGGTGACGTCCTGGCTGGTCGTGCCGCCGTGACCGTCGTTGACCGTGACGGTGTAGACCTGGGTGCGGGTCTCGCCTGCGCCGAGGAACTGGACGGCCGCGTTGGCGACGGAAAACTGCCAGTTCACCGTTCCGGCGCCGTCGCCGGTCGAGGCGTCGGACACCGAGGCGGTGAGCGCGCCGAGATAGCCGGCGCCCTGGCTGGCGACGCTGACGGTGTGTCCGTCGGTCACGTCGACGTCGGCGAAGCTGATCGTGCCGGCGTCGGTCAGTTGCAGGTTCTGACTGTCGACGCTGACCTGGAGGCGGTACGGCCCGGCCGAGGTGGCGCCGTTGCCGTCCCAGTTCTTGACGACGATGTAGAAGGTCCCGCCCGTGGCCGAGGCGAACTGCAGGTAGGAGTCCTGCGAGTACACCGAGCCCGTGCCGCCGGCGTTCACCGGGGCGTCGTCGTTGAAGTTCAGCAGGTTGCCGTTCGCGTCATAGATGAAGACGAACGAGTCGAGACCGAACCCGGCCGGATAGCCCGGGAAGGCGCCGGAGCCGTAGCCGGCGGCGAAATCGACATCCAGCGTCAGCAGTTCGCCGGCCGCCAGATCGATGCGGAACACGTCCTGAGCGCCCGGAGCGGAGACGGAGCCCTGCACCGAGATGGAGGGATCGGTCTGGTCGCCGAGGTTGGCGTTGGGGGCGATCCGCAGCATGGCGCGGTCGATGACCTGAGCCGTGCCGAAGGTGTCGTTGCTCTCCATCTCCAGCACGACGGGGGTGGCGGGCGCGGTCGACGCCGTCACCGGCGAGGTCTCGCTGACCGAGCCCGAGGCCACGGCGCCCGTGATCACCGGCGCGTCGTTGGAGCCCGTGATGGTGACGGTGACCGGCTGGCTGACGGAGCCGCCGTTGCCGTCCGAGATGCTCACCGCGTAGGTCTGCGTCAGCGTCTGGCCGGCGGCCAGGCCCTGGATCACCGCGGGATCGACCTGGAAGGTCCAGGTCACGGAGCCGGCGCCGTCGCCCGCGCCGTCGTCCGTCATCTGGGCGGTGAACACGCCGACATAGCCCTGGCCGGTCGGTTGAGCACTGACGGTGTGGGCGTCGGCGAGATCGATGTCGCTGAAGCCGATCTGGCCGGTGGCGATGGAGGAGGCGTCCTCCACCACGGCGCCTTGTGTGACCGCCGCGCCCAGGACGGGGGCGTCGTTGGAGCCGGTGATGGTCACGGTCACGGTCGCGCTGCGGGTGTCGCCGTCGGCGTCGGTCACCGTGTAGGTGAAGGTGTCCGTGGCGGTCTGGCCGGCGGCCAGATACTGCCAGTGGGCGCTGTTCGGCGTGTACACGAACTGCGCCGTGTCGGGCGAGGCGGGGGCGCCGACCGTGTGGTTCATCGTCACCGAACCGTGCGCCGGCTGGGTGTGCGTCAGGCTCGAGATCAGGTCCGGCACGCTGTCGTTGGCCAGGACGTTGACCGCGATCGAGGCGGTCTCTTCGCCCGCCGACATGGCGTCATCGCCCAGCACAACCGCTTCGTCGCGCGGATCCAACTCGACGCCGTCCACGAGAACGCGCAGGGCCTCGATCTTGGACACGGTCAGGCCGAAGCTGAAGGTGAAGTTGGCGTTGGACGCCTGACCGTTGGCGGGGTTGGTCACCTGAGCCATGAAGGCGAGGAAGCGGGCGATCTCGCTCTGCACCGCCGGGTTGCGCCACTGCGCGCCCGTCAGGTCGAGGAGCAGCGTGTCGCGGCCCGAGCCGCCGTCGTAGGTGTCCGTCGAGCCGGCGTTCTCGGTCATGTTCCAGACCAGGGTGTCGTCGCCGGCGTCGCCGTTGACGATGTCGGCGCCGCGGCCGCCGTCGAGCAGGTCGTTGCCCGAACCGCCGTTGATGCGGTCGTTTCCGTTGCCGCCGAAGATGTCGTCGGCTCCAGCGCCACCGTTCAGGTGGTCGTTGCCGCTGGATCCATTGATGTGGTTGGAACCGTTTCTGGACTGAACAGGCATAACGCGCCCTCCAAGCATGGTTTGGGCGCGCCACAATGGCCGATCTCGCGACGGACATTCGTCCGTACACCGAGATTCTCACGCTCCCCCGCTGGCCGGGATCGGTGCACGTTCACATACCGGCGTGCAAGAAAAATCGTCAGCTCAGCCGTATTTTCTACCTTGCGGGGAAAAGTTATATTTAATGCCGAGAGTATAAGTCGTCGGTTTTCAGCATATGAAGTCAGTCACAGACTAGAACGCGTGGTATATGCGCGAAAACTGCCCATTTTCGTCATGAGTTCAATAGCGTTTAAGACGTTGTTCACCGTTTCGGCGGCGGAGCATGGTTCGGTCAAGTGAGCGGTTCCGTCGCGCATGGGCCGCACCTCGCGTCGACGCGTCCGAGCCGGGGACCGCGTCTTGCCGCACCCGCGCCTCAGGCTGACGGCTGACTTTCATCCCGTTGATATCTGAAGCCGATCTCAACCCACGCGAAGGGGCTGATCTCTTCAAGCGATGTGCGCGAGCCGAGGGCTTTGTCGCGGGGGCGCGGCCGCCATTCTAACCTCGCCCCATGAGCGATTCTCCACGTCTACCGCTCGAAGCCTGGGGCCGGGGGCTGCTAGCCTCGGCCCAGGCCTGGGCTGATCGGTCCCGCGTCAATGGCTGGCTGTTCGAGTTCCTGTGGTTCGGGCTGAAGCAGGGCTGGGCCTGCCTGTTCGGCGGGCTGATGCTGCTGTTGATCCTGGGCACCTTCCTGCTGTGGCCGGAGGGGGCGCCGCTCGCCCGCTATGACGCCATCTTCGTGGGCGCGCTGCTGATCCAGGCGGGCATGCTGCTGTTCCGGCTGGAGAGCTGGGAGGAGGCGCGGGTGATCCTCATCTTCCATCTCGCCGGGACGGTGATGGAGCTGTTCAAGACCCACGCCGGCTCCTGGGTCTATCCGGAGCCGAGCCTGCTCAGGGTCGGCGAGGTCCCTCTGTTCTCGGGCTTCATGTACGCCGCCGTGGGGAGCTACATCGCCCGCGTCCAGCGCATCTTCCACATCCGGGTGAGGGGCTATCCGCCTCCGTGGGCGACGTGGTTGCTGGCGGGCGCCATCTATCTGAACTTCTTCGCCCACCACTGGCTGCCGGACATACGCATCGCGCTCTTCCTGGCGACGGCGCTGCTGTTCGGGCGGGGCTGGTTCTTCTTCACCGCGGATCGCCGGCGGCGGTCGATGCCGCTGTTGCTCGGCTACTTTCTGGTGGCCCTGTTCATCTGGCTCGCGGAGAACCTCGGGACCTTCGGCCGCGCCTGGGCCTATCCGGACCAGGCGGACGGCTGGCGCATGGTGGGGCTGGAGAAGCTCGGCAGCTGGTTCCTGCTGATGATGATCAGCGTGGTGCTGGTCAGCCTGGTGCACCGGCCGGAGGAGGAGCCTAGGGCCGCCGCGTCACCTTCAGGCTGAGATCCGGCCGGGGACGTTCCAGCGGCGGCTCCCCGAGCGTTCCCAGGTGAATGAAGCCGGCGACCTGTTCGCCAGGCGTCAGGCCGAAGAGCGCCAGGGCGTCCGCGTCATAGCTGTACCAGTCGGTGATCCAGCTGGCGGAATAGCCGTGGGCGCCGGCCGCGTGCTCCAGATTCATGCACACGGCGCCGGCTGAGAGATGCTGCTCCCACGCCGGCACCTTCTGGGACGGGACCGGGCTGGAAATCACCAGCACGGTGAGGGGCGGGTGGGTCAGCTTGGCCAGGACGCCGCGCGCCTTGTTGGGGTCCGGCTGGCGCTCGGCCAGGACATGCAGCTGCTGAGCGATGGCCCGGCGGCTCTCCGGTCCGAGCACGACGAAGCGCCAGGGGAAGAGTTTGCCATGATCGGGCGTGCGAGCGGCGAGTTGGAGGATGCCGTCCAGCTCGGCGTCCGAGGGACCGGGCGCGCGCAGCGCCTGGGCGGGAGCGGAGCGGCGCGCCGCCAACCGACGCTGAAGGTCTTCGGAAGCCTGGGGGAGGGGGAGGGCCGCGCCCAACACGTCTGTCATGGCGCCTAGCTAGTCTCGCGCGTCACGCGGCGCCATAGGAGCGGCGATGACGCACCGCCCTTTCGAGACCCCGCCCGCCGTCTGGGACACGGGAGAGCGCCCGCCCGCCTGGGTCGATCATGGCGGGGAGGTGCTGGTCGACACCGCCTGGATGACCATCACCCGCCACCCGGCCACGGCGCCCACCGGCAAGCCCGCGACCTACACCGTGATGCGGCACAAGGCGCTGGCGGCGGGCGTGCTGCCGGTGCACGCCGACGGCTCGGTGACCCTGATCGGCCAGCAGCGGTTCGCCCTGTCCAACTTCACCTGGGAGATGCCCGAAGGCGGCGTGCCGCCCACCGAGGACCCGCTGGAGGGCATCAAGCGCGAGCTGGCGGAGGAGGCGGGGCTCAGGGCCGGCCAGTGGCTGCACCTACTGAACCTGGAGATATCCAACTCGGTCACGGATGAGCGGGGCATGACTTGGCTGGCGTGGGACCTGGAGCCTGTGCAGCAGTCGCCGGACGACACGGAGGCTCTGATCGTGGCCCGCGTGCCGTTCGCGCAGCTGCTGGCGGAGATCGACCGAGGCGCGGTGACGGACGTCATGACGGTAGCCACGGCCTACAAGGCCTACCATATGGCGGCGACGGGACGGCTGCCGGAGGCGCTGGCGAGGGCGCTGCTTCGGGCCTAAGCTCGCGTCGAGACGAGGAGGGCGGCATGCCCAAGCTGGAAGTGGTGGCCGAGCGCCCGGACCTGTGGCGCCAACTGCGGAGCTCCGCGGAGGAAGCCGCCCGCGCCGAGCCGAGCCTGGCGTCCCAACTCTATGCCGTCGTGCTGAGCCACGACGATCTGGCGGGCGCGCTGAGCTATCAGATCGCTCGCAAGCTGGGCGACGCCGAGCTGGGCGCCATGGCGGTGCGCGAGATCGCCCGCGAGGCGTTCGCCGCCGATCCGGCCATCATCACGGCCGCCGAGGCGGACCTTCAGGCGGTGCTGGAGCGAGATCCCGCGATCCGCTCGCTGATCCAGCCCTTCCTCTACTTCAAGGGGTTCCAGGCGTTGCAGGCTCACCGCGTGGCCCACTGGCTGTGGCGGCAGGGCCGGGAAACCCTGGCCTTCCACGTGCAGAGCCGCATGTCGGAGCTGTTTCAGGTCGACATCCATCCGGCCGCGAAGATTGGGGCGGGCATCTTCATCGATCACGGCACGGGCGTGGTGATCGGTGAGACGGCGGTGGTGGGCGACGAGGTCTCCATGCTGCACGCCGTGACGCTCGGCGGCACGGGCGCCGAGCGCGGCGACCGGCATCCGAAGATCGGCCGCGGCGTGCTCCTTGGCGCGGGGGCCAAGGTGCTGGGCAACATCACCGTGGGCGACTACGCCAAGATCGCGTCCGGCTCGGTGGTGCTGAAGCCCGTGCCCGCCGGCTGCACGGCGGCCGGGGTGCCCGCGCGGCTGGTGAACTGCCCGACCTGCGAGACGCCTGCGCGGACCATGGACCATACCCTGGCCGACATCGTTTATGACTTCGTGATCTAGGGTTGGCCCGGAGCGGCGCCTTCTCTAGGGTCCGCGCCCATTCAGACGAAGGCCAGGCTCGTGAAAGACACCGATCTCAAGCGCATCGAAACCCACCTGAAGCGCACCTTCAACCACGGCGGCATCTCCGTGCGCGCCCGGAAGCAGGCGGATTCGGCCGAGGTCTACGTCGACGACGAGTTCATCGGCGTCATCTACGAGGACGAGGACGGCGACGGCTCGTTCATGTTCGAGATGGCGATCCTAGGCGAGGACCTGGCCTGAACCATCAAGCCCCGCCGGCGGCGACCGGCGGGGCTCTGAACACTCAGCGCTTGCCGAAGATGATCCGGCCCAGTTTGGCGAAGAAGCCCTGGGGCTGCTCGTCGGACTGAGTCGTGGTGGTTGCGGGCCTGGAGGCCTCAGCAGGCTCGGCGGCGGGCTTGAGGGCTTCAGGCTTGGGCGCTTCAGGCTTGGGCGTCGGCGCGGCGGCGGCGGGCGCCGCGGAGGCGGCGGGCTTGGTGGTGGTTTTGCGGGCCGGAGCCTGGGCGGCCGCCGGTTTAGCGGTCGGAGCCTTCGGCGAGGCCGACTTGGCCGGAGCGGCCTTGGCGGCTGCGGGCTTGGCCTTGGTCGCCGCCGGCTTGGCGGCGCTCTTCACCGTCGAGGCGGCCTTGGCGGGCGCGGCCTTGACCGCCTTGTCGGCAGGCGGAGCCGCCTTGGCGGCGGCGGGCTTGGCCGTTCCGCTCTTGGCGCTCGACTTGGGCGCGGCTTTCGGCTTGGAAGCGGCGGTTTCAGACGCGGACTTGGACGGTGCTTTGGCCATGGACTCCCCGACCCCTCGGTTGCTGGCGCGTGAACAGACGGCTGTTCGTGCCTCGATTCGGCATGATAGCGGCGTTTGAGCCATGTCAGTAGCCGCTGTCCAGATCATCGCGCGCGGTCCTCGCGCGGAAGCCGAAGCCGCCGCCGCCCAGCTTGACGCCGATCCCCTGCTGGAAGGCGCCACCTACTCCATCCTGGAGGAGGACGAGGACCGCGGCCTCTGGCGCATCGACGCCTTTCCGACCACCGAGGATGAGGCGGCAGGCGTCGAGGCGCGGCTGAAGGCGGCGGGCGGGCTGACAGTCTCGGTCGAGACGCTGGCCGACGCCGACTGGCTGGCCATGTCGCTGTCCGGCCTGCCGCCGGTGCGGGCGGGGCGCTTCTTCGTCTATGGCGCGCACGACCTGGGCCGCGTGCCGCCCAACACCGTCAACCTGAGGATCGACGCGGGGGCCGCCTTCGGCACGGGACACCACGGGACGACGGTGGGCTGCCTCCTCGCCTTCGACGAGCTGCTCAAGAAGGAGCGGTTCGAACGGGTGCTCGATGTCGGCGCCGGGACCGGCGTGCTGGCCATCGCGGCGGCCAAGAGCGGGTCGCGACTGGCGATCGGCACCGACATCGACGCCCCCAGCGTCCGCATCGCCAACGAGAACGCCGCCCTGAACGAGGCCAAGGCCAGCTTCGTCCACGCGTCGGGCTTGAACGACCAGAAGGTGCGTCGCCACGGCCCCTACGACCTGGTGTTCGCCAACATCCTCGCCCCGCCGCTCGTCTCGCTGGCGCAGGAGATCAAAAGCGCGCTGCGGCTGGAGGGAGTGGCCATCCTGTCCGGGCTGTTGCGGACGCAGGAGCGGCGCGTCACCGCCGCCTATCTGAGCCGGGGCTTCCGCCTCGAGCGTCGTATCCGCCGCGACGCCTGGAGCGCGCTGGTGCTTCGCCGTGTAGGGTAGGGATCATGAGACAGAGCTTCGAAGAGACCACCGACCCCTCGTTCGGCGCCCGCCATCTGCCGCTTCTGCGCGCGCGCATGGCGGAGCAGGGGTTGGACGGGTTCCTGATCCCGCACGAGGACGAGCACCAGAACGAGTATCTGCCTGAGGCCAACGAGCGTCTGGCCTGGGTGTCCGGCTTCACCGGCTCGGCCGGGGCGGCGGTGGTGCTGAAGGAGCGGGCGGCGGTGTTCGCCGACGGACGCTACACCGTGCAGGTCCGCGCCCAGGTTGACCCGGACCAGTTCGAGATTCTCGACCTCGTCGAGGGCGGCGTGCAGGCCTATCTGGAGCGCGCGCCGGAGGGGGCGGTGATCGGCTACGATCCGCGCCTGCACAGCCCCGACGCCCTGGCCGTGCTGAAGCGGGCGGCGGCCAAGGCGGGCGCGGAGTTGCGGCCGGTGGACCCCAACCCGCTGGATTTGGCGTGGACCGACCGGCCGGTGCAGCCGTGCGCGCCGGCGGTCCCGCACGAGGAGCGCTATGCCGGGGAGAGCGCCGCCGCCAAACGGGGGCGCATCGGCGAGGCCGTGGCCAAGGCGGGCGCCGAGGTCGCCGTGCTGACCGCCCCGGCCTCCATCGCCTGGCTGTTCAACATCCGGGGCGGGGACGTGATCCGCACGCCGCTGCCTCTCGGACAGGCGCTGGTGGAAGCCGACGGCTCGGCCCGGCTGTTCCTGGACCCGCGCAAGGTGACCAACGAACTCCCCGGCTGGCTGGGCGACCAGGTGCGCCTGGAGACGCCGGAGGCCTTGCCCGAGGCGCTGTCGGGGCTGGGGGGGCGCAAGGTGATGATCGACCCGGGCCAGTCCTCGGCCTGGTATTTCGACCGGCTGGCCGAGGCCGGAGCCGAGGTGGTGCGCGCTATGGACCCCTGCGCCCTGCCGCGCGCGGCCAAGAACCCGCTCGAGATCGAGGGCGCGCGTCAGGCCCACATCCGCGACGGCGCCGCGCTCGCCCGCTTCCTTCACTGGGTGAACACGGTCGCGGAGCAGACCCTGCCGGACGAGCGCGAGGTGGCGGAACAGCTGGAACGGCTCCGTGAGGAGACGGGCGCGCTGAAGGACCTCAGCTTCGACACCATCGCCGGCTCCGGCCCCAACGGGGCGCTGCCGCACTACAAGCCGGTGACCCGCACCATCCGCCGGATGGAGCGGGGCGTGCTGCTGCTGGTGGACGGCGGCGGCCAGTATCTGGACGGCACCACGGACGTGACCCGCACGGTGGCGGTGGGCGAGGCGAGCGACGATCAGCGGCGCATGTTCACCCTGGTGCTGAAGGGTCATGTCGCCATGGCGAGCGTGCGCTTCCCCGCCGGCACGACCGGACATCAGTTGGACGCGCTGGCGCGCCTGCCGATGTGGATGGCGGGCCTGGACTATGATCACGGCACGGGCCACGGCGTCGGCAGCTACCTGGGCGTCCACGAGGGGCCGCAGCGCATCGCCAAGGCGGTGAACACCCAACCGCTGCTCACCGGCATGATCCTGTCGAACGAGCCCGGCTACTACCGCGAGGGCCACTGGGGCATCCGCATCGAGACACTCCAGGTCGTCACCCCGCCCGAGCCCATCCCGGGGGGCGAGCGGCCGATGCACGGCTTCGAACAGCTGACGCTGGCGCCCCTGGATCGGCGCCTCATTGACGTGGGCCTGCTGACCCCGTCGGAGCGCGCCTATGTCGACGCCTATCACGCCGAGGTGCTGGCCAAGGTCGGACCGCTGCTGGATGGGCAGGTGGGGGCATGGCTTGAGCGTCAGTGCGCGCCGCTCTAGCGCTGTTTCTGGGCCTCGCGGTCGCTTCCCCGGCGCGGGCCCAGCCGCTCCCCGATCGACTGCCCCGCGAGGTGCTCGACGTCATTCCGCCCGACGCTCGGGTGGCGGGTCGACGCGGCTCCATGCGGGTCGTGCAGCGCCTGTGTCGCACGGGTCCCGAGGCCTGGATCCGGCGACGCATCGTGGACATCGCCGTGCAGGAATGGGCGGTGTTCGGCTTCCAGACGGTCGACGCACGGCTTGTGGAGGCCCGCAGCCTGCCGGACGGCGTGCTGCCTGACGCCGTCAACCCGGCGCTGACCGCTCCTCGACAGGCGCGCGCCATGGTCCGCTTCGGAGGTTGGGAGGACGCACGGCGCTTCGATCGCACCATCGCCGGCTACTGGAGCGCCACGCCCGCCGGCGCTCGCGTCGTGGCCCGCCAGAACCGTCAGTGGCGTTCAAGCGAGGGCCAGGTGAGCTGGGTCGAGCCCTGGTCGGCCGCCTTCGTCAGCTGGGTGGTGTGCGAGGCCGGCCTGGCGCGCGAGGAGTGGTTCGCCCGGGATATCGCCCACTGGACCTATCTAGACCAGGCCATCCGCGCGGCGGACGATCCGACGTCGGGAGCCGCCTATCGCGCTCATGATCCGGGTGAGGCGGAGATCGCGCCGGGGGACCTGCTGTGCAACTCCAGGGGCGCGACGGCTTATCGCCGGCTGGCGGACCGACGGCCCGAGATGGGCCGCTATGCGCCCGCCCATTGCGACATCGTCGTGCGCGTCGGCGACGACCGGGTGAACGTCATCGGCGGCAATGTGGTGAATGGCGTGACCCTGACCATTCTGCCGCTGATCCGGCGGGACGGGGGCCATCCTCGGCCGGTGTCCGGCGACGATCTGGCCGGCGCCCGCAGCTATTTCGCCCACCTCAAGCTGAGGGGCGATCCGGTGGAGCCCAACGCCATGGATCAGTCGCCGACCATCCGCGCGCTTCGCTAGCCGCCGATCAGGCCGAGCCACTCGTCCTCGGTCAGCACCTGCACGCCATGCTTCTGCGCCTCGGCGAGCTTGGAGCCGGCGCCCGGACCCGCGACCAGATAGTCGGTCTTCCTGCTGACCGAGCCCGACACCTTCGCCCCCAGGCTCTCCGCGCGCGCCTTGGCCTCGTCGCGGGTGAAGCGCTCCAGAGCGCCAGTGAACACCACCGTCTTTCCAGCCACCGCCGTGTCGGTCTTGGGCTTCTCGGCGTCCTCGATCCGGTCGAGCTGCGCCGCCAGGGCCTCCACACGGGCGCGGTTGTGCGGCTCCTTGAAGAACTGGGCCAGCGCACGCGCGGCGACGGGGCCGACCCCGGAAACGCCGGCGATCTGTCCCAAGGTATCGTGCGGCCCCTCTTCGCGGGCGACGCGAGCGAGTTCGACCAACGCCGGCCAATCGGGTGTCATCGCCGCCATGGCCGCTCGGTTGGGCGCCGTCAGGCCGGGCAGCGCATGGGCGATCTTCTGCTCCATGGGGGCGTCTGGCCAGGGGTCGGCCTCAAGCGCGGCTGTCGAAAGGGCGGACAGGACGCGAGGTGAAGCGCGGTCGGCCAGCTGCTCCCAGGCGGGGCTGGGGAGGCCCTCGGCGGCCCGGAGGCACGCATCGTGGAAGGACGCCCAGCTCCCGAAGGCCCGGGCGAGGACGAGGGAGGTCTGCTCGCCGATGTCCCGCACGCCCAGGCCGAAGATGAAGCGGTCGAGCGAGATGGTCCGCCGCGCCGCGATACCGGCGACGAGGTTGCGCACGCTGGTCTCGCCATAGCCCTCTTCCGCGCGGAGTTCGGCGAGCCGCGCCTCGTCGCGAGCGAGGCGGAAGATGTCGGCCGGTTCGTTGATCCAGCCGCGCTCATGGAAGGCGACGAGCTGCTTTTCGCCAAGCCCTTCAATGTCGAAGGCCCGCCGGCTGACGAAGTGCTTGAGGTGCTCGATGCGCTGGAAAGGGCACGCGAGCTCGCCGGTGCAGCGGCGCGCGACGGACTCCACGCCCGAGGCGGTGGTCTCCTGCACCAGCGGCGTCTTCAGCGGGCAGATGCAGACTGCGGGGAAGGCGTAGGGCTCGCCCCGGTTCGGACGATCGGCGTCCACCACGCCCAGGATCTGGGGAATGACGTCCCCGGCGCGCTGAAGCGTGACCGTATCGCCGATGCGCACGTCCAGCCGGGCGATCTCGTCGGCGTTGTGGAGGGTGGCGTTGCGCACCACCACGCCGCCGACCGTCACCGGATGCAGGCGGGCGACCGGCGTGTGGGAGCCGGTGCGGCCCACCTGGATGTCGATGCCCTCCAGCACGGTGGTCGCCTGCTGGGCCGGAAACTTGTGGGCGACCGCCCAGCGGGGGCTGCGGGCGACGAAGCCCAGCCGCGCCTGCCAGTCCAGCCGTTCGACCTTGTAGACCACGCCGTCGATGTCATAGCCGAGGGCCGCCCGGTCGCGCCCGAGCTCTTCATAAATCGCCAGCAGGCCCGAGACGCCCTCGACCCGCCGCGAGCGGTCGTTGACGGCGAAGCCCCAGGCGCGCAGCCGGTCCAGCGCCTCGCTCTGCGTCTCGGCGAAGGGCGCGGAGGTCTCGCCCCAGGCGTAGGCGAAGAAGCGCAGGGGCCGGGCGGCCGTGATCGCCGGGTCCTTCTGGCGCAGGGATCCGGCGGCGAAGTTGCGGGGGTTGGCGTAGGTGCGCCCGCCGGACGCCACGGCGGCGGCGTTGAAGGCTTCAAAGGCGTCGTTCGGCGCATAGACCTCGCCGCGCACCTCGACCAGGTCCGGCCAGTCATCGCCGGCCAGCCGCTGGGGTATGTCCTTCACCGTCCGCAGATTGGCGGTGACGTCCTCGCCGGTCCGACCGTCGCCCCGCGTGGCGCCGACCACCAGCACGCCCTTCTCATAGCGCAGGTTGGCCGACAGGCCGTCGATCTTGGGCTCGGCCGCGAAGGCGATCGGCTCGTCGCCGGGCAGACGCAGGAAGCGGGCGATGCGACCGACGAAATCGGCGACCTCGCCCTCGGAAAAGGCGTTGTCCAGCGAGAGCATCGGCGCGCCGTGCCGCACGGGCGCGAATTGGCTGGAGACGGCGGCGCCCACCTTCTCGGTCGGCGAGTCGGCGCGCTTCAGCTGGGGAAAACGCGCCTCGATTTGTTCGTTGCGCCGCTTCAGAAGATCGTATTCGGCGTCGGAGATCTCCGGCGTTTCCTGTTGATGATACAGGATATCGTGGCGGGACAGCTCGTCCGCCAGCTGCTCCAGCTCGGCGCGCGCCTCGTCTTCGGTCAGCTGTTCCACGGGCGTCAGGGGCATCGATCTCTCCGAGCGGCGCCTTGCTCTCTAGCCGCCGCATGACGAGACGTTAAGCTGACGCTGCGCTGGAACGCGCCTAGCGTCCCGCCGCCCCATTCGGAGACACGCCCATGCGCCTCGCGGCCGTCCTGCTCGCCACCGTCGCCCTCGTCGCCTGCATGCCCGCCGCCGTTCCGGCGCCGGAGCCGGTCGCGACCGGGCCGTCCCAGCTGCTGGAGGACGCACGCATCTTGTCGGCTGACGACATGGAGGGGCGCGACACGGGCGCACCGGGCGGGGAGCGGGCCCGGGCCTACATCGTCAGCCGTCTCGATGCTCTCGGGGTACGCGCGCCGCTGGTCGGACGCCTCCAGTCCTGGAGCGCGCAGGGGCGGACCCGCGACGGCGCCAAGACCTTCAACGGCGTCAACGTCCTGGGCATGGTGCCGGGAACCCGCGCGGGCGACCGGTGGATCGTGGTCACCGCCCACTATGACCATGTGGGAACCCAGAACGGCCAGATCTTCAATGGCGCGGACGACAATGCCTCGGGCGTCGCCACCATGCTGGAGCTGGCCCGCCGGCTGAAGCAGAGCCCGCCGGAGCATTCCGTCCTGCTGGTCGCCCTGGACGGTGAGGAACGCGGCCTGCTCGGCGCCAAGCATTTCGTGGAGCAGCCGCCCATGCCGCTGCGCCAGATCGCGCTCAACCTGAACTTCGACATGACGGCGCGGGCTGACACCGACGGCAAGCTGTGGGTCACCGGCACCTATCAGCACCCCACCTTCCGCCCCATCCTGGAGCGGCTGTCCGCCCGCGGGCCCGTGTCCCTGGCCTTCGGCAAGGACACGCCCCAGGACACCGGCGAGAACAACTGGGTCGAGGCCTCCGATCACGCCGCCTTCCACCGCGCGGGCGTGCCCTTCCTCTACCTGGGCGTCGACTACCACCCCGATTACCACCGACCGTCCGACGACTTCGACAAGATCAAGCCGGAGGTCTTCACCGCCTCCACCGAGCTGGCGATCGACGCCTTCTATGCGCTGGACCGGTCGCTGAGTCGCTGATCACGGCTGCCTTGAGCTCACCCCAGCGACGGCCCCTGACCGTACTCGGTGGGGATCACCCCACCCGCACCCGCGTCGCTGCTTCCGGCAGGTCCTCGCCGAACGCGCGCTGGTAGAACTCGGCGATGGTCGGGCGCTCCAGTTCGTCGCACTTGTTCAGGAAGGTGAGGCGGAAGGCCAGGGCGAGGTCGCCGCCGAAGATGATGGCGTTCTGGGCCCAGGTGATGACGGTGCGGGGGCTCATGACCGTGGAGATGTCGCCGTTCATGAAGGCGTTGCGGGTCATGTCGGCCACGCGAACCATGGCGGCGATGCTGCGACGGCCATCGGTGTTGTTCCACTCCGGAACCTTGGCGGCGACGATCTCGGCCTCCACGTCGTGCTGGAGGTAGTTCAGCGTGGTGACGATGTTCCAGCGGTCCAGCTGGGCCTGATTGATCTGCTGAGCGCCGTGATAGAGCCCTGTGGTGTCGCCCAGGCCGATGGTGTTGGAGGTGGCGAACAGGCGGAAGTGCCGGTGCGGGCGGATGACCCGGTTCTGGTCCAGCAGGGTCAGCCGGCCTTGCGCCTCCAGCACTCGCTGGATCACGAACATCACGTCGGGCCGGCCGGCGTCGTATTCGTCGAACACGAGGGCGATCGGCCGTTGCAGAGCCCAGGGCAGCATGCCTTCGCGGAACTCGGTGACCTGCTTGCCGTCCTTCAGGACGATAGCGTCCTTGCCGACCAGGTCGATGCGGCTGACGTGGGCGTCCAGGTTCACCCGCACCAGCGGCCAGTTCAGGCGGGCGGCGACCTGCTCGATATGGGTCGACTTGCCGGTGCCGTGATAGCCCTGGACCATCACCCGTCGGTCGAAGGCGAAGCCGGCGCAGATCGCCAGCGTCGTCTGCGGGTCGAAATGATAGGCCTCGTCCACGTCCGGCACATGGGCGTCGCGTTCGGCGAAGCAGGGGACCTGCATGTCCGAATCGATCCCGAAGGCGTCGCGGACAGACACCTTGCGGGCGGGTTCCAAAGTCAGCAGAGGGTCGGGGGAGGCGTCGAGCGGGGAGGGAGCCATGATGCGCCCCCACCTAGGGCCTGACGGCGCTTCGGTCCAGCGTCAGCGCGCGAGACACGGCTCCGCTTGGCAAGCGGAACCGCAGGCCGCATGAAGGCGTAGAAGCCGGCGACAAGCCGGAGGGGCCGCGGCGCTTGCATCACGACCACCATTCCATCTTCGCGGCCCTGTCGGTCGTCGTGGCCATCTTCGGCTCGTGGACGGCGCTGGACCTGTTCCAGAGGGTGAGGTCCCACGAGGGGCGCGAGCGGCTCGCGTGGCTGGCGCTCGCGGCGCTGGTGATGGGGACCAGCATCTGGTCCATGCACTTCATCGCCATGCTGGGCTTCGACCCCGGTTCGCCGGTCAGCTATAATCCCGGCCTCACGGCGCTCAGCTTCTTCCTCGCGGTGGGCGGCACCGCTGGAGCCTTCTTCGCCGCCACCTGGCGCGGCGGTCGCTGGCCCACGGTAATCGCGGCCGGCGTGGCCATGGGGCTCAGCATCTGCCTGATGCACTATGTCGGCATGGCGGCGCTGGAGACGGCCGCGTCGCTCGGCTACCGCCCGCCGCTGGTGGGTCTGTCGCTGCTGATCGCGGTGGTGGCGGCCACCGCAGCCCTCTTCGCCGCGCGACAGGAACGGGCGCTGAGTTGGCGGCTGATCGCCGCCGTCGTGCTGGGCCTGGCCATCGTGGGCATGCACTACACGGCCATGACGGCCCTGGTGCTGACGCCGACGGCGGGCGCCGCGGACGTTCTGCCCGGGGCTCCGCCTCTGGTCCTCGCGGTCGCCGTGGCGGCGGGCACGGTGACCATACTGTTCCTGGCTCTGGGGGCCTCTCTGTGGGACCAGCGGCAGAACCTCCTGTCGGTGCTGGAGGCGGGCGGCGTCGGCTATTGGGAGGTGCGGCTGCCGTCGGGCGCCATGGCCGCCTCGCGGCGGATGCGCGAGCTGTTCGACATCGGGCCCGATGAGCCGCTGACCCAGCGGGACCTCGTCGACCGGCTGACGGAAGACTCGCGGGCCGAACGCGAAGCCATGATGGCGCGCGTCCTGCGCGGCGAGGGCGAATACGCGGCCGAATATCAGGTCAAGGCCAATGGCCGCTGGGTTCGCATCAACGGCCAGTTGGCGCGGGACCGCTCCGGCGAGGCGAAGAAGCTTTGGGGCGTGGTGCTGGACGTCACCGACCGCCACGAGGCCTTCACCGCCGTGGCTCAAAGCGAGCTCCGTCAGCGGCTTCTGATCAACGAACTCAACCATCGGGTGAAGAACACCCTGGCCACGATCCAGGCGATCGCGACCCTGACAGCCCGGCGCGCGGAAGATCTGCCGTCGTTCAAGGCCGCCTTCGAGGCGCGCCTGATGGCTCTTTCCAAGACCCACAACGTGCTGACGGCGCATGGCTGGGAACGCGCCGAGCTGCGTCCGCTGCTGGAGGGCGAGCTCAGCCCCTACGCCACCGAGCAGGTGCGGCTGGAAGGGCCGGAGGTGTGGCTGAACGCCGAGGGCGCGCTGGCGCTGGGGATGACCTTCCACGAACTGGCGACCAACGCCGCCAAATACGGCGCGCTGTCGACGGCGGACGGCTGCGTGCACGTGCGGTGGGAGGAGGGCGCCGACGGCGTGCGCATCCTTTGGTCGGAGAGGGGAGGACCGGCCGCGTCGGCGCCGGCGAAAACCGGGTTCGGCTCACGGCTGGTCAAGACCACGGTGGAGGGCACCCTTCGCGGCCAGGCGCGGTTCGACTACTTGCCGGGCGGTCTTCAGGTCGAGCTCCGATTTCCGGCGAACAGCGAGCGCTTAGCTTAACCATATGAAACCGGCCGTCGGCTCGCGCATTAAGCGAGCCGTTGGGAGGTCTCATGATCGTTCAAACTGCTCCGCGCCCCGCCGGCTCCCCGCAGCCCCGTGAGCGCATGACGCTGCGCCGCCTGATCACCGAATGGGTGCTCGGCGGGCTTCCGCGCCGCATCGCCTGAGACGTCAGCCGGCGCTCAGCCGCACGTCGACATTGTTCCGTGTGGCGTTGGAGTAGGGGCAGACCTGGTGCGCGCGTTCGATCAGGCCCTCGATGGTCGCCTGATCCAGGCCGTGACCGGTCACCTTCAGCTCGATATCCAGATTGAAGCCTTCTCCACGGGTGTTCTTGCCGAAGCCCACCGTGGCCTGCACCCGCGTGTCAGGGCCGACCGGCGTCCCCGCCTTGCCGGCCACCAGCCGGAGCGCGCCGAGATAGCAGGCCGCATAACCGGCGGCGAACAGCTGCTCCGGATTGGTCCCGTCGCCGCCCTTGCCGCCCATCTCCGGCGGGACGGACAGGCCGACGTCGATCTTGCCGTCATCGGTGCGAGCGCGACCCTCGTCGCGACCTCCCCCGGAGGCGGTCGCGTGAGCGCGATAGAGAACTTCCATGGGAGCTCCTTCTGCAAGGTTTGGACCTAAACCTAGGCGTTCCGAAGGGCGGCGCTAGGCCAGGCCGCTCTTCCTCAGCGTCTTCCAGGCCTTGATGACGCGCTGGAGCTTGGCTTCGGCCGTTCGGTCGCCGCCGTTGGTGTCTGGGTGGCAGCGTTTCAGCAGTTCATGGTAGCGCGCCTTGATCGCCTCCTTGTCGGCGGCGGCGTCGAGGTCCAGGTCGGCCAGGGCCTGACGCTCCAGCTTGCCCAGGCGTCGCCCATCGGCTTCGGGGTTCGCCTGCTCGCGCGTGCGGCGGCCGAACAGGCCGAAACTGTCGCGCCAGTTGCCCGCGCCGCCCGTATTGGCCGTGCCCATCTTGGCGGCGAAGGCGGCCGCCTCCCGCGAGAACTTGCCGGCCTTCATCTCCCAGGTGGGCCGGCCGCCGGTCATCATCTCGTTTTCCTGGGCGGCGCGGATCTCGCCCTCGCTCATGCCGGCGTAGAAGTCCCAGCCCTTGTTGTACTCGGCGGCGTGACCTTGGCAGAAGTCGTAGAAGTCATGGATGCGCTCGCGCGACTTGGGCGCCTTGGCGGTGGCCGCGCGCCGGCAGTCCGGCCACTGGCACGGCGTCTCGCCCGGCTTGAGGTGCAGGACGTCGGCCTCCGCCGCCTCCTCCTCGGGCTTGGGCGGCTTCACCCGGATGTCGGTGAAGCGCGGCTTGTATTGAAACGCGGCGGCCATCCTCCGAAGTGTAGGAAGGATTGGGTCAACCTCAAGGAAACAAGCGTGTCAGACGGACCGGTGGCGACGATTATCCGCAAGAAGCTGGAGGCGGCCTTCTCGCCCGAGCGGCTGGAGCTCACCGACGACAGCTGGAAACACGCGGGCCACCATCACGATGGCGGGATCGACGGCCAGGACGGCGGCGAGAGTCATTTCACCCTGGTCGTGGTGTCGCACGCCTTTGACGGGCTGAACCGCGTGGCGCGGCAGAGGGCGGTGACGGGCGTGCTCAAGGAGGAGCTGGCGGGCCCGGTCCACGCCCTGAGCATTCAAGCGATGACGCCCGAGGAAGCCTGATCCTCTCCTGCAAGAGGAGAAGGATCAGAGGCGCGCGATGGCCTCGATCAGCTCGTCCACCGCCGCCTCTTCGGTCTGCCAGGAGCAGACGAAGCGGACCGAGCCGTCGTCGAAGCGGTAGCAGGCCCAGCCCTGCTCGTTCAGGCGCTGGTGGGCGCGCGCCGGCATGCGCACGAACACGGCGTTGGCCTCCACCGGATGAGCCAGGGCGAAGGCCGAACGGGCGGCGATGCCGTCCGCCAGTCGCTGGGCCATGAGGTTGGCGTGGGCGCCGCCGGCCTCCCAGGCGCCGCTTTCCAGCAGGCCGAGGAAGGGCGCGGACAGGAAGCGGGTCTTGGACGCGGTCTGGCCCCCCTGCTTCAGCCGATTGTCGATCCGCCGGGCCAGCGATCGGTCGAACATGACCAGCGCCTCCGTGCACAGCGCACCCGCCTTGGCGCCGCCCATGACCAGGATGTCCACGCCGAGCCGCGGAATGTCCTTCAGCTCGAAGCCGGCGGCGGCGGCGTTGGCCAGCCGCGCGCCGTCCAGATGCACGCCCATCCCGCGCGCCTTCACCGGCTCGATCAGGTGGCGCAGCTCTTCGGACGAATAGACCGCCCCGTATTCCGTAGCCTGGGTCAGAGACAGGGCCGCGGCCGGCTGGCGGTGGCCGACCTCCGGCTCCTCGAGAGCGGCCTGGAGCGCCTTGGGATCGATCTTTCCGGAGAAGCCCGGCAGGCCGATCAGGCCCACGCCCTGACCGAAGAAGCCCGGCGCGCCCGTCTCGTCGGTGCAGACATGGGCCGCGTTGTGGGCCAGAACCGCCTCGAACGGCCAGGCCAGCATGGAGAGGGCGATGGCGTTGGCGGCCGTGCCGGAAAAGACGAACCGCACCTCCGCGTCCGCGTCCAGCCGCTGGCGGATCAGGTCGGCGGCGCGGGCGGTGAAGTCGTCGGCGCCATAGGCCCGGGCGTAGCCGCCGTTCGCCGCCTGAAGCGCGCGCAGCGCCTCCGGATGCATGCCTGCCGTGTTGTCGCTGCCGAAGTCATAGCGCATGGGGTCAGGCCTTCAGGTCTTCGGTCGGCTCGGCGGCGGGCGGCACGGCGGCGGCGTCCTCGCCGTACGGCACGGCCACCTGATGCGGGAAGGGAATCTCGATGCCGGCGGCGTCCAGCGCTTCCTTGCCGGCCTGGAGGAGGTCGGCCTTGGCTTGCCACCAGTGATCGGACCGGACCCACGCGTGCAGGGTGACCTCGACGGAGCTGTCCAGCAGGCCAGTGACCCCGGCCCAGGGCGTCGGGTCGTCCAGCACGTCGGCATGGCCGCGGGCGGCGGTCAGCAGCACCTCGCGCGCCTGGCGCAGATCGTCGCCGTAGCCGACGCCGAACTTCAGATCGACGCGGCGCATGCCTTGGCCGGACAAGTTGGTGATGATCTCGCCCAGCACCTTGGAGTTGGGCACGACGATCTTGTGGTTGTCGGCGTTCAGCAGCTGGGTGACGAACAGGTCCAATCGCTGCACCGAGCCGGTGGCGCCGTCGCCGATGGAGATGATGTCGCCGACCTTGTAGGGCCGGAGCACCAGCAGCAGCACGCCGGCCGCGACGTTCGACAGCGTGCCCTGGAGCGCCAGGCCGATGGCGATGGAGGCGGCGCCCAGCACGGCGATGATGGAGGTGGTCTGAACCCCCAGCCGCTGGAGCACGGCGACCAGGCCGATGGCGTAGACCACCACCCGAACCACCTGGACGATGAAGCTGACCAGGGTCTGGTCGTGGCGAAAGCCGTGGACGCGCCCCAGGATCCGCCGGGTCGCCTTCGCCGCCCATCGGGCCGCGAAAGCCGTCACCACGGCGATCACCAGGGCGAAGGTGAGGTTCACGGCCACGTCGCCGGCGAGCTCGCCGAAGCGGGCGATCACACGCTCGTCGACGGAGAGCTGGGGCGCGACGACTCGGAAGGCGGCGGGGGAGGCCATGGGCGGGGTCTAGCGCCTCGCGCCGGGATGTGAACCCCTGTGCTGGCGAACCGCGCCCGCCATTGCGATGTTCAGGCGCCGAGAGGAGCCCATCATGACCCTGGACGACGCCCTGGCGGAAACCCCCATAGTCGCCATCATCCGCGGCGTCCGCCCGGAAGAGGCGGTGGCCATCGGCGAGGCGCTTTACGAGGCCGGGGTGCGGGTGGTGGAGGCGCCGCTGAACTCCCCCGAGCCTCTGGACAGCATCCGCCGCCTGGCGGAGGCGCTCGGCGACCGGATGGTGGTGGGCGCCGGCACGGTGCTGCGCCACGAACTGGTGACCGAGGTGAAGGCGGCCGGCGGGCGCATCATCGTCACCCCAAACACCAACCCCTCCGTCATCCGCCGGGCGGTCGACGAGGGACTGGAGCCCATGCCCGGCTTCGGCACCGCGACCGAGGCGTTCGAGGCCTATGACGCCGGCGCGCGCCGGCTGAAGCTGTTCCCCGCCTCCACCTATGGAACAGGACACCTGAAGGCCTTGCTGGCCGTGCTGCCCAAGGACGCCAGCGTGCTCGCCGTGGGGGGCGCGGGGCCGGCCAACATGGCGGAGTGGCGGGCGGCGGGCGCGGCCGGCTTCGGCCTTGGGTCGGAGCTCTACAAGCCCGGCCAGTCGCCCGAGGAGACCTTGGAGAAGGCTAGGGCCGCGGTGGCCGCGGCGCGGGGCTAACGTAACCTCTCCCAGCCCGGAGGGGCTTGGGGAGACAGCGTGCGCGGCACGCAGGAGGGGGCGACGCTGCGGCGTCCGATCGCCCTTCAGGCTTGTTCTGCAACGGCGGCGCCGGCCCCGCCTGGCGCTCTGACGAGCGCCGGTCCTCCCCATCGGCTCCGCCGACGGGGAGGTGACATTGCACTGGAACACGCCACGGTTCCGGCGCTTCATAGGCTCATGAGCACGCCCAAGCGCCGCCTGCGGTCCCAGACCTGGTGGGACAATCCCGATCACCCGGACATGACCGCCCTCTATCTGGAGCGGTATCTGAACTACGGCCTGACGCGCGAGGAGCTCCAGTCCGGCAAGCCCATCATCGGCATCGCCCAGACGGGCTCGGACCTGGCGCCCTGCAACCGGCACCATCTGGAGCTGGCCAAGCGGGTGAGGGACGGGGTGATCGCGGCGGGCGGCGTGCCGATCGAGTTCCCCATCCACCCAATCCAGGAGACCGGCAAGCGTCCAACCGCCGCTCTGGACCGGAACCTCCAGTACCTCAGCCTGGTGGAGGTGCTCTTCGGCTATCCCATCGACGGGGTGGTCCTGACGATCGGCTGCGACAAGACCACGCCGGCCTGCCTGATGGGCGCGGCGACGGTGAACATCCCGGCCATCGCCCTGTCAGTTGGGCCGATGTTGAACGGGTGGTGGAAGGGCGAGCGGGCGGGCTCCGGCTCCATCATCTGGAAGGCCCGGGAGATGCTGGCCGGCGATGAGCTGGACTACGAAGGCTTCATGGAGATGGCGGCTTCGTCCGCGCCGTCCGTGGGCTGGTGCAACACCATGGGGACGGCCACGACCATGAACTCGCTGGCCGAGGCGCTGGGCATGAGCCTGCCGGGCTCGGCGGCCATCCCCGCGCCGTATCGCGAGCGGGGGCAGAACGCATTCCGCACCGGCAAGCGCATCGTCGAGATGGTGTGGGAGGACCTGAAGCCCTCCGACATCCTGACGCCAGCGGCTTTCCGCAACGCGATCGTGGTCAACTCCGCCATCGGCGGCTCGACCAATGCGCCGATCCACCTGGCCGCCATCGCGCGGCACGCCGGCTACGAGCTGCCGCTGGACGAGTGGCGGCACGGCACGGACGTGCCGCTGCTGGTGAACCTTCAGCCGGCGGGCAAATACCTGGGAGAGGACTTCCACCAGGCCGGGGGCGTGCCGGCGGTGGTCAACGAACTGATGAAGCAGGGGCTGATCGCGGAAGACGCCCTGACGGTCACCGGCAAGGGGATCGGCGACAACTGCCGCGCCTCCGAGACCGCGTTGCCCGACGTGATCCGGCCCTTCGACCAGCCGCTGAAGACGCGCGCCGGGCTGCTGCTCCTGTCCGGGAACCTGTTCGACAGCGGGGTGATGAAGACGAGCGTCATCTCCGACGCCTTCCGCGCCCGGTACCTGGCCAACCCGGACGATCCCGAGGCCTTCGAAGGACCTTGCGCGGTGTTCGACGGCCCTGAGGACTACCACGGCCGCATCGACGATCCCGCCCTGGGGATCGACGAGCACACCATCCTCGTCATGCGCGGGACGGGGCCGATCGGCTATCCGGGCGGGGCCGAGGTGGTGAACATGCGGCCGCCGAACTACCTGATCAAGCAGGGAGTGATGGCCTTGCCCTGCATCGGCGACGGGCGGCAGTCGGGCACCTCGGGCTCCCCCTCCATCCTGAACTGCACGCCGGAAGCCTCGGCGGGCGGCAATCTGGCGATCCTCAGGAGCGGCGACCGTCTGCGCATCGATCTGCGGGCGGGACGGGTGGACGTGCTGATCTCCGACCAGGAGATCGCCGAGCGCCGCCAGGCGGTGGAAGCCGGGGGCGGCTACCGCTTCCCCCCCGACCAGACCCCCTGGCAGACCCTGCATCGACGGGAGGTCACCCAGCACGACACGGGAGCGGTGATGCGCTCCGCCCTCCAGCATCAGCGGGTGGCCCAGACGCACTGCCCGCGCGACAGCCACTGATCCACGAGGCGGGCGGAACCAAACGGCGCCGTTTGGTGTTCTCGCGCGGTTGGGGGGTGGGTGAAAGTCGCCTTATGAACAATGCTCCGCGCGCGCTCGTTGTCGAGGACGAGCTGCTGATCGCCATGGCCATGGAGGATGTCCTCCAGGACCTGGGCTATGAGGTGGTGGGGCCGTTCAGCACGGTGGGTCAGGCTCGTGGAGCGGCGGAGGGTGAGCCGCTCGACCTGGGCGTGCTCGACATGAACCTGCGCGGCGAACTGGTCTTTCCGATCGCCGAGGCCCTGCGTCGTCGTGGCGTGCCGGTGGTGTTCTGCACCGGCTATGCGGACATGCCCCTGATCCCGGAGAGCTTCCGGAACACCCCCATCCTGTCCAAGCCATGCACGCCCGACGGGATCAGAGCGGCGATCGAAAGGTCGCTGAGTCCGCTGCCAGCGGAAAGCTGATCTCGGCCTCCACCCCGTCGGGGCGGAAGTCGATCCGCGCCTCGCCGTCCAGCTCCAGGCGCGAACTCTTCTCGATCAGCTGATGCCCGAAGCCCTTGCGCTCGGGGGCGACCACGGCGGGGCCGCCGGTCTCCTTCCAGCGCAGGGTCAGCCGCTGGTCGGCGTCGTCATCCAGCCGCCAGGCCAGGTCCACCTCGCCCTCCGGCGAGGCGAGCGCCCCGTATTTGGCCGCGTTGGTCGCCAGTTCATGAAGCATGAGCGTCAGCGCGAGCGCGGGCTTCGGCTCCAGCGCCACCGGCTCGCCCGAGATGCGGAAGCGGCCGTCGGCCCGGGCGCGGAAGGGCCGCAGCGCCTGGTCCACCACGCGCGTCAGCTCCGTCTCGCCCCAGTTGGCCTGGAAGATCAGGCTGTGCGCCTCCGACAGCGCCTGTAGCCGATCCATGAAGGCGGCCTCGAACTCCTCCAGGGTGTTGGACCGCTTGATGGTCAGGCGCGCCATGCTGACCACCGTGGCGAGGGTGTTCTTCACCCGATGGCTCAGCTCGGCGACGAGCAGCTGCAGGCTTTCCTCGGCCTGGCGGCGTTCGGAACGCTCGCGCGCCTCCGCGAGCGCGCGTTGCACGGCCGACGGCAGGCGCTTCAGACGCTGCTTCAGGACGTAGTCGGTGGCGCCCTCCTTGAGGCTCTCGATGGCGAACTCCTCGCCGAGCACGCCCGAAACGAAGATGAAGGGCGTCTCGGGCGCCAAGTCGCGCGCGATGGCCAGGGCCGTCGTGCCGTCGAAGGAGGGCAGCGAGTAGTCGGACAGGATGAGGTCGAACCGGGCCTCCGCGAGGGCGCGGATGTAGTCGTCCTTGCCGGTGGCGCGGCGGATGTCGATCCGGCTGTCGACCAGCGCCAGCTGGGCGCGGATCAGCTCCGCGTCCAGGTCGCTGTCCTCCAGCATGAGAACCCGGGTCGCCGTCACCGTTCGCCGCCCACAGGACCGACCCGCGGCGGCGGCTCGTTCAGGATGGCCCAGAAAACCCCGAGGTCCTGGATGGCTTCGAAGAACTCGCCGAAGTCGACCGGCTTCACCACGAAGGCGTTCACGCCCAGCTCATAGGATCGCACCAGGTCGCGCTCCTCGCGCGAGGAGGTCAGCATCACCACGGGGATGCGCCGGAGGTGCTCGTCCTTCTTCACCGCCTCCAGAACCTCGAGGCCGTCGACCTTGGGCAGTTTGAGGTCGAGCAGGACCACGGCCGGATCCCCTGGACCGCGGTCCGCGAACGCCTTGCGCCGCATCAGGAAGTCCAGGGCTTCCGCCCCGTCGCGCGTGACCACGATCTCGTTGGCGAGGCTGCATTTGGCCAGGGCGGCGAGCGTCAGCTCCAGGTCCTGGGGGCTGTCCTCGACGAGGAGTATGGGTCGCAGATCAGGCATTTTCGGCTCCCCCGAAGCCTTGTTGAACAGGTAGGCTGAAGCGGAAGACGGAACCGTCGCCCACCACGCTCGACGCGGATATCTCGCCGCCGTGGCGGTCCACGATGCGTTTGACGATGGCCAGGCCGATGCCGGTGCCTTCGAACTCCTCGGCGCGGTGCAGGCGCTGGAAGACGCCGAACAGCTTGGACGCATAGTCCGGGTCGAAGCCGACGCCGTTGTCCTGCACGTGGTAGACGGCCCGGTCACCGTCGATCTCGCCGTCGACGGTGATCACCGCCGTCTCTCGTGGCCGCGAATACTTCACCGCGTTGTCGAGCAGGTTCACCCAGACCTGCCGGATCAGGCTGGGGTCGCCCCAGGACTGGGGCAGGCGAGAGACGCGCCACTCGATGCGCCGGTCCTGCATGGCCGGCGTCAGCGTCTTCCGAGCTTCGGCGACCAGCTTGTCCATGTCGAGCCGGCTCATGTGCAGCGAGCCGCGATTGAGGTGGCTGAAGTTCAGGAGGTCGTCCACCAGACGGCCCGCGTTCAGCGCCGCCTCCTTGATGGAGGTGACATAGTGGCGGGAGCGGCTGTCGAGGTCCGCCTCCTTCTCGCTCAGCAGCTCGGCGTAGCCGACGATGTGGCGGAACGGCGCGCGCAGATCATGGGATATGGAGTAGGAGAAGGCCTCCAGCTCCTTGTTGGATCGCTCGAGCTCGCTGGTCAGGGCGGCGCGCTCCTCCGCGCGCCGCAGCACGATCTGCACCACGCCGTCGCGGAAATCCTTGACGCTGGCGAGTTCCGCCGCGCCCCAAGGCGTGGAGCGGCCGCGCACCTCCTCCTTCCAGGCGTCGAAGGAGTGGCGGGGATGCAGCCGTTCGCCGCCCGTGTTGATCGGCTTGGTCGGATCGCCGGCCCAGGTCACGGTGCGCACCACTTCCGGCCGGAACCACAGCAGCCATGAGCCCTGACTGTCCGAAACCGGGACCGCCAAGAGGCCCGCCGCGCTGGGAGCCAGTTGCGCCAGCTCCGGATAGTCGCGGGCCAGGGCGTCCGAGGCGAGGGGATCCTCGCGGGCGTTGTCGTTCAGCCAGGCCACCATGGCCAGGATCGCGGCCGCGTCCGGCGCGTCCCCCCCGCGGGTGACGGTATTGTTGTTCGTCAGCGCGGCCCCGGTCGCGCCGGCCAACCCCAGCCAGGAAGACTCGTTCTCCCGCAGGGCCTTGGCGAAGCCTCCGCTCTCGCCCATGGCGACCAGCAGTTCGCCCTCCACGGCCTTCAGCTCCAGCCGCCGCCGCGCGACCGCCTCGCGCTCCCGCGACGCCAGCTGCAGCGCCAGCACCTGGGCCAGCAGGTCGCAGGCGGTGCGCGCCTGCAGAGTGGTCCGGTGCGGCTCGGGATGGTGGCAGGCGATCAGCCCCCACAGCTTCCCCTCGACCACGATAGACACGCTCATGGAGGCGAGGGTGCCCATGTTGCGCATGTATTCGACATGAACCGGTGACACGCTGCGGAGCACCGAGAAGGTCAGGTCCAGCGGGCGGCCCGTCAGCGGGTTGATCTCCGGCCGGATCGGCGACGGCTTGTAATAGGCGTCGGGGATCAGCCGCACCCGGTTCGCCCGGTACAGCTCCCGCGCCTGCGCCGGGATGTCGGAGGCGGGGAAGCGCAGGTCGATGTAGGCCGGCAGGCGTCCGCCGTTGGCCTCGGCGATCACGGCGCCGTGCCAGTCGCTGTCGAAGCGGTAGATCAGCACCCGCTCGAAGCCGGTCAGCGACCGCACGGCGTCGGCCGCGCGTTGGGTCAGACCCTCCGCCTCCTGTGTCGGAACGGCTTCGAGGAAGCTTCGCAGCTGCCCGTAGACGCCTTCGGCCGCCTCCGGCGTCTCGGGCAGAGGCTCCAGCTCAAGGAGGGTCAGCCCGTCCGAGCGGTGCGCCGCGACATTGGCCCAGCCGCCGGTCTCCAGGCGCATGGTGCAGAGGAGGGAGGGCTCGCCTTCGTCACGCCACCGCGTCAGACGTTCATGGAGCTTCGCGAACTGCGGCTGGGCCGACAGCTGGGTCCCCAGCGCGGCGGCGGCCCCGATCAAGTCAGAGGCGTTGTCACTGGCGCAGACCACTCGGCCGTCGTCCGTCAGCGCCAGCAGGGCGCCGTGCGGCTGTATGCTGCCCGGAACGTGGATCAGCTCCCGTTCGCAGTCGTTGGTGGCGGCAGGCGTCATCCGGACCCTGGACGTTCGGCGGGAGGGAGCCAGTCGTGGAGCACGGCGAAGGTCTTTCGCGCGCCGGCGACGATGCCCTCCGAACTAAGGTGCGAGGGCAAGCTCAGCAATAAGCCCTGCAGCTCGCGCCACCTCGCGGCGGTGCGCCGGCCGTAGCCATTGAAGTAGGCCAGCCCCTCGGGCGGCATTCCAGCCAAGCCGTTGGGTCCCTTGCGGATTAGCTGTCCGCCGAGCGTCGACCCCTCCATCACGTACAGCGATCCCCAGGCCTCTTCATGAGTTCGGATGTCGGCCGCCGTACACAAGCTTATGTTTTCACTTTGTGTTTCGCCGAGCACAGTCAGGTCGGCTTCCAGCTGTGAGAGCCGCGATCGACCGGTCATCACCTCGCCGAGCTGGCGCTCCGCCGAGGGTTCCCACACTCGATGGAAGCCATAGAAGCCCGCGAGCACCGCGCGCAGCCTGGAACGAGAGGGGGCGTTCAGCAGGTCGAGCCGCCGCTCCAGCCGCTCGTGCGCGTCGCGGGTTCCTTCACGCAACTCTGTGAGCAGATCGGCCACGGCGCCGGCTTGGCGCCGGCCGCGCCCGGCCGCAAGCCGGAACTCAGCCGAAGGTGGTGAAGCGATACTCCGACCGAGAGCGGAACACCTCGCCGGGACCCAGCACGGTGGAGGGGAATTCCGGCCGGTTGGGGCTGTCCTGAAAGTGTTGGGGCTCCAGGCAGACGCCGCAGCGCGGCGTGTAGGCCACGCCGCCCCGGCCCGGCTGGTCGACGGCGTTGGCGGTGTAGACCTGAACGCCAGGCTCGGTGGTCCATAGCTCCAGCGCGCGGCCGCTCGCCGGGTGGCTGAGCCGCGCGGCGGGGCGCAGCCGGCCCGCCTCGCCTCGGATCAGGAAGGCGTGGTCGTAACCGGCGCCGATGCGCAGCTGCTCGTCGGGAAGGTCGATGTCGCGGCCGATCGGCTTGGGTGAGCGGAAGTCGAAGGGCGTGCCGGCGACGGGTCGGAACTCGCCGGTCGCCATCTTGCCGGCGTCGTAGGGCGTGAAGGCGTCGGCGTGGAGCTGCAACGCGTGGTCCAGCACCAGCGCCGCGGGCTCGCCGGACAGGTTGAAATAGCTGTGATGCGTCGGGTTCAGCACCGTCGGGCGGGTGGTCGTGGCGGTGAAGTCCAAGGTCAGCCGGTTGTCGCTGGTCAGACGGTAGAGGAGGCGCAGGGTCAGCTCGCCAGGAAAGCCCTGGTCGCCGTCCGCGCTGATCAGGGTCAGTTCGACCGCCGAACCGCCGGTCGGGCGCGCGCTCCAGTTGCGGCGGGCGAAGCCGACCGGGCCGCCATGACTGCTGTGCCGGCCCCCGCCGGTCTCCAGCCGCACCTCCTGGCCGTCCAGCACGAATCGGCCCTCGCCGATCCGCCCAGCATAGCGCCCCACCGTGGCGCCGAAGTTTCGGTTGCGGAGCCGGTAGTCCTCGAGCGTGTCGAGGCCCAGCACCACCTCGGCCAGCCGGCCCTGCCGATCGGGCATACGCAGGCTGGTCACCGACGCGCCATAGGTGATGATCTCGCACGAGGCCCCGCTCCGGTTGGAGAGGGTGAAGGCCTCCACCGCCTGCCCGTCCGGCAAGGTCCCGAACGGCCGCCGCGCGACGCCGCTGTGGCCGAGGGGCAGACCGGCGCAGCCGGCCAGCGCCGCGCCGCTCATCAGCACGGCCCGGCGGCCGATCATCCCGCCAGGGCCTCGATCAGGTCGCCCATGTTGCGCACGAACACCTCGGTCGAGACGCACTCGACCGGGAAGTCCGTGGTGTAGGGCGAGGTGTCCCAGACATCCCCGACCCGAGTGGTGCGGTATTCCCCGCCCGTCGGCGTCTTCGAACCCGGGCCGATGTAGGGGTTGGAGACGGTCGTCAGCGGGCTCGGCCAGTATCCGCGCGCGTTCAGGCTCCCCACCAGATCGCCGGCGCGCGCGGGCGGCGGCGGCCGATCGCGGCGGCCGTCGGTGTTCAGGTCGAAGACGCTGTTGTCCTTCAGCGTGAAGTACTTCGGCAGGGCGAGCGTCCGGGCTCGCGCCTTCAGCGGCGAGTTGCGGCTGGCCTCCTCGGGCGAGAGGGCGGCCGCCGCCTCATAGTCGCGGCGAAGGCGGGCGACATCCAGGTTCCGGAAGGAGCCATAGTGGCCGACCACGTCGTTGGGGTTCTCGTCGGCGAAGTATTCGCCGTTGACGACGTTGGACCCCCGCCGGTGGATGTAGACGGGCTTGTTCGAGCCTTCGAGGATGAAGGTCGGGTGGGTGCGGCCCGGCGCCCTCAGGCTGGCGGGAACGGACACGCTGTCGAGCCAATCCAGCGCCTCCGGCAGGCGCGCCAGATACTTGCGGTCGCCCGTCAGCCGGTAGAAGCCGATCATGGAGCGGATGTTGGTGGCCGTGGTGTGGGTGGCGAAGCCCTGGGGCTCGTAGGTCCGGGCCGGCGCGATCTTCAGCGTGTCCGCATAGTGCTGCAGCCCCCAGGCCGGCTGAGGCATGGGCTGCTGGGTCGCCACGAAGATGTCCATGCCGCGCCGGACCGCGTCCAGCAGCCTGCGGTCGCCCGTGGCCTGATAGGCGTAGACCAGGAACTCGATGTTCTCGCCGGCGACATCGTCATTGAAGGTGATGTGGCCCGTATAGTCGGCGTGACCGTGCAGGCCCGCGTCCGGCACGCGCGGATAGCGCTGCGGCCACCCGCCGTTCGGGTACTGGCTGTCGAGGACGAAGGCGATCGCCTTGTCGAGCGCGGCCTTGTAGCGGCGCTCCTTCTTCTCGGCCCACATGCGCAGCATCAGCTGGGAAGCCTCGGCCGTGCCGGCGTCGTCGAAGGTGGCGTTGCCGTAGTACTTCTGGAATTCCTCCATCCGCCAAGCGTTGGCGCCGTAGGTCTCGTACCAGCGCTTGAGGCTCTCCTCGCCCGCCGTGTCGATGACGTAGTTCCAGCCGCCCGACGGGTGCTGCCCTCGGATCAGGGCGTCGGCGGCGGACTGGGCGGCGCGCCAGAACTGCTCGTCGCCGGTGGCGTGGAAGGCGTCCAGGAACAGGTGCCCGACCGTGGCCGTGCCTGGAGGCTGGACCCAGATCATGGTCGGAGAGGCTTCCAGCTCGCCCCACCGGCGGGAGAAGTCCGGCAACACGTTCCAAACATAGCCGCCGCCCACCGCGACCTCGTCCGTCATGAAGGCGGCGGCGCGCTTCATGGTCTGGAGGATGGCCAATCGATCAGGCGCGACGGCCTGGGCGCGGGCGGGAAGGGCGGCGAGCGCCGCGGAGGCGGTGACGGAGGCGAGCAGCGCGCGGCGGTTCAGCGTCTTCATCCGGCGATAGAAGCACGACTGACACCGGTTTCCTAGCGCCGGATGTCGAGGCCTCCGTCGCCCATGGCGCCCTCCACCTCCTCGCGCGAGAACAGGTTGAAGTCGCCCTGGACCGAGTGCTTCAGCACCGCCGCGGAGAGGCCGAAGCCGAGCGCCTTCTCGTCCGTCCACCGGCTCCAAAGGCCGAACAGCACCCCCGCGGCGAAGGCGTCGCCGCCGCCGACGCGGTCCACCACGTCCGACATCTCCGTCGCCGGCGCGTGCACCTCGCGGACCTCTTCCCCGTCGCGCACCAGCATGACGGCCGACAGGGTCTGGTCGGCCACGCTCTCCTGCCGCCGCAGGGTGCAGGCGATGCGCTGAAGGCGCGGGAAGGCGGCGAAGGCGGCGCGCGCGGCCTGGCGCCGCCGCTCGGTGGGATCGGCGGAGTCGAAGCTGCGGCCCAGCACCAGGGCGAAGTCTCGGTCGTCGGCGAAGGCTAGTTCCGCGGTCCGGAGCATGGCCCCCAGCGTGCCGGGCGGATCGCCGTCCCACTGCGCCCAAAGCTTGCCGCGGAAATTGCCGTCGTAGGAGACGCGCACGCCGGCCTCGACGGCCGCCTGGACCACCTGCAAGGCCGCCGCAGTGCCGTTCGGACCCGTCGCCGGCGTCACGCCCGAGACGTGCAGCCATTCCACGCCCTGGAACAGGTTGGGCCAGTCGAAGGTCTCGTGGGCATGCCGCACGAAGGCGGAGTCGGCGCGGTCGTAGAGCACCTCCGAAGGCCGTCGGACGGCCCCCGGCGTCACGAAGTAGAGCCCCATGCGGTCGTCGCGGAACTGGACGGGGCTGGTGTCCACGCCGTGTCGCCGCACCTCATCGCGCGCCGCGCGGCCGAGCGGATTGTCGGGCAGGACCGTCGCGAAAACCGCAGGCGCTCCCAGCCGGGCCAGGGACACCGCCACATTGGCTTCCGCCCCGCCCGGTCGAACGGTGAGGGCAGGGGACTGCAGCAGGAGCTCGCCGGGCGGCGGGCCGAGCCTCAGCATCAGCTCGCCGAAGCAGAGGATGCGGCCGGGCGGTGTGTCGGGGTGCGCCATGCGCCGGTTCTAGCGAGCGATCAGCGGGCGAGCCAGCCGCCGTCGACCGGCAGGGTGATCCCCTGCACATAGTCCGACGCCGCCGACGCCAGGAACACCGCCGCGCCGCCCAGGTCCGAGGGATCGCCCCAGCGCCCGGCGGGGATGCGACCCAGGATCTCCTTGGAGCGCACCGGGTCGTCTTGCAGCGCCTGGGTGTTGTCGGTCGCGAAATAGCCTGGAGCGATGGCGTTGGCGTTGATCCCGTGCTTGGCCCATTCGTTGGCCATCAGCTTGGTCAGGCCCGCCACCCCGCTCTTGGACGCCGTGTAGGACGGCACCCGGATGCCGCCCTGATAGCTCAGCATGGAGGCGATGTTGATGATCTTGCCCCCCCGTCCGGAGGGGATCATCCGCCGGACCGCCGCCTGGCTGAGGAAGAAGAGGACCTTCAGGTTGACGTTCATGACGTCGTCCCAGTCCTGTTCGGTGAAGTCCACCGCGTCCGCGCGACGGATGATGCCGGCGTTGTTGACCAGGATATCGATTGGCCCCAGCGCGCTTTCCGTCTCCTGGAGGATGCGTTCGATGGGCTCCAGCGAGGTCAGATCCGCCTGGATCGAGGCGGCCCGTCGTCCCAGCGTCTGGACCCTCTCCGCCGTCTCGTCCGACGGGCGGCGGGCGACCGAGGCGACATCGGCGCCGGCGGCCGCAAGGGCCAGCGCTATGCCCTGGCCGATGCCGGTGTTGCCACCGGTGACGAGGGCGACCTTGCCGGTCAGGTCGAAGGGGCTGGTGGGCATGGATCGATCTCTGCTCTCGGCGCTTCAAACACGGTAGCGGCCCGGCTGCGGGTTGTGGACACTGGTAACCGGTGTCATATCCCGATGCAAACCGGCCCGCCGGCCGCCGCCAACCCGCTGAGGACAGCCATGAAGATCGCGCTCATCACCGAGAACAGCCAGGCCGCCAAGAACGAGACGATCCACACCGCCCTCACGGCCGTGGCCGAACCGCTGGGGCACGAGGTCTTCAACTACGGCATGTACACGGCTGAGGATAAGGCCTCGCTCACCTATGTGATGAACGGGCTGCTCGCCGGGATCCTGCTGAACTCCAGGGCGGCGGATTTCGTGGTCACGGGCTGCGGCACCGGCATGGGCTCCATGCTGGCCTGCAACTCGATGCCCGGCGTCTTCTGCGGCCTTGTCGTCGACCCGACGGACGCCTTCCTGTTCGGGCAGATCAACGACGGCAACGCCATCTCCATGCCCTACGCCAAGGGCTTCGGTTGGGCCGCCGAGCTGAACCTTCAGGACGTCTACCGCAAGCTGTTCGAGGGCGAGCGCGGCCTGGGCTATCCCAAGGAGCGGGCCGAGATCATGGCGCGCAACCGGGGCATCCTGAAGTCGCTGAAGAGCGTCACCTGCCACGACATGCTGACGGTGCTGAAGTCCGTCGACCAGGACCTGCTGAAGGCCGCTGTCGCGGGCGAGCGGTTCCAGGACTACTTCTTCGCCAACGCCCAGGACGAAGGCATCCGCGACTATGTGAAAGGCGTCGTCAGCGCCTGAGCCCGCGGGTCCGCTAGGCCCTGGCGGCCACGGCCGAGTCCCTCGGAACAAGGGCGGGGCGAACCTCCGGCTGTTTCAGCTGCGCCGCGTCCTGCCCCCGGGTCGGCGCAAGGAGCTTCTCGGCCGCCATTCGCCCCATGTCGCGCACCGGCAAGCGCACCGAGGTGAGGTTCGGCCACACCCGCGACGCCATGGGCAGGTCGTCGAAGCCGACGATGGACAGGTCGCGGGGGATCTCCAGCCCCGCCTCCCGCGCCGCCTGCATGACGCCGATGGCCATGTCGTCGTTCAGCGCGAACACGGCGGTGGGGCGGGGATCGCGCGTGATCAGCCGCCGGCCCGCCTCCACCCCGGATTCGAAGGTGTAGGCGCCCTGTTCGAAATAGATCTCGTCGAAGGGGGTGCCGGCCTCCGCTAAGGCCTGGCGGAAGCCGTCGCCGCGCACGCCGCTGGAGCGGAAGGCGCCGGGCCCGGCCACCATGGCGATGCGGCGGTGGCCGAGCTGGGCGAGGTGACGGGCGGCCTCGGCGGCGCCGGAGGCGTCGTTGGTGACCAGCATGCGCGCCGGCTCGTCCAGGCTGACGGAGGCGATCCGGACATAGGGGCAGTCCAGGTCGCGGAGCAGGGCGATCACGGCCTCGTCCTCGGAGACGGAAGGCGGCAGGATCACCCCGAACAGCCGCTGGCGCTCCACGAACAGCCGGATGTCCTTCAGCAGGGTGTCGGAGCCCCGCGTGCAGGGGTGGACGACCAGCTCGAAGCCGGAGCCCTTGAGGGCGTCCAGCACGCCTTGCTGCATGTTGACGACATAGGTCGGGGAGGGGTTGTCGTAGATCAGGCCGACGAGGAAGGACCGCCGAAAGGCCAGGCCTCGGGCCTGGGGATCTGGCACAAAGCCCAGTTCCTCGATCACCCCGGTGACATGAAGGCGCGTCTCCTCCCGCACCGAAGGCGACTGGTTGATCACCCTCGACACGGTCTTCTTGGACACGCCGGCCACGCGGGCGACGTCGTTGATGGTCGCGCGTTTGCCGGCGCGGTCCGGCCGGGCGTCGTCCGTGCTCAATTCAGGTCTTCCCAAGCTGAACCTAGCCATAGCCTCCCGCCAAGGCTTAGCCAAGGAAGCGATTGACACCGGTTTCCTTCCGGCCGCATCATCATCCCTTCACCCCGAAGTCGGATATCGCTTGAGCCAGTCGCACACCTTTTCGGCCCCTGCGCCCGACCCTCGGGATGACGCCGATCCGCGCGTGATCGCCCGACGATTCGTCGAGGCGCGGCTTCGGCGGCGCGCGGTGAACGGCTTCCCTGGCGCGCTGCCGACGGACATGGCGGCGGCCTACGCCACGCAGGACGCGGCCATCTCGCTGTGGCCCGACTCGGTGGCGGGGTGGAAGGTGGGCGGCGTTCCGCCGGCGCTCCAGCCTGTGCTGGGCGTCCATCGCGTCGCCGGCGCCATCTTCGCGAACAATGTGCTGAAGGCCAACGGGCGTGCGCTCGAGGTCGAAGCCATCGAGGGCGGCTTCTTCGCCATCGAGGCCGAGTTCGTGGCGCGGCTGGCCGACGACCTACCGTCCGACAAGAGCGACTGGACCTGTGAGGAGGCGGCCGAGCAGATCGACGCCGTCTTCGTCGGCATAGAACTCGCGGGCAGCCCCTTGAGCGAGATCAACGACCTGGGCTCGGCCGTGGTCGCCTCGGACTTCGGCAACAACGCGGGCCTGATCGTCGGGCGCGAGGTCCCGGATTGGCGCGAGCGCCTGGACAGCATCGCGGCGGAGACGGTCGTCGCGGGCGAGGTCGTGGGCCGCGGCCTGGCCTCCTCGCTCGCCGGCGGACCGATGGAGTCGGTGCGGTTTCTGATGGAGCATTGCGCTCGGTGGGGGCGCCCGCTGAAGGCGGGGACGCTAATTTCGACGGGCGCCGTGACGGGCGTCCACCGGGTCCATGCCCCGGTGGAGGCGGTCTGCCGTTTCGAGGGGTTCGGCGAGATGGCCGTCAGCGTGAAGCGGGCTGAGGTCCGGGACTAACCAGCAAGCAGCGTCGATCGCCCGGAAAGAGGCGGCGGCGCGGAGGAAAGGCAGGAGGACAGGTCATGAGCGAGGCGAACGCCGCGATCGCGGGGCAGGGCGGAACGCCGCCGCCCGCCGCGGGCAAATACCGGTGGGTGGTGGTCTGGCTGCTGTTCGCCGCCATGGTCATCAACTACGTCGACCGTCAGGCGCTGGGCGTGCTCAAGCCGACGCTGATGGACGAGTTCGGCTGGTCGGAGACCAACTATGCCGACATCGTCTTCTGGTTCCAGGCCGCCTACGCCGTGTCCTATCTCCTGTGGGGCCGGATCGTCGACCGGATCGGGGCGCGCTGGGGCTTCGGCATCGCCTTCATTATCTGGCAGATCGCCTTCCTGGCTCACGCCGGGATCCGCAGCCTGAACACCGCCATCTTCGCACGGGTCGCGCTCGGCGTCGGCGAGGGCGGCGGCTTCCCCGCGGGCATCAAGGCCGCGACCGAGTGGTTCCCCAAGAAGGAGCGCGCCTTCGCCGTCGGCCTGTTCAACGCCGGCACCAACATCGGCGCCATCCTGACGCCCCTGCTGATCCCGCTGATCGCCTCGGTCTGGCTGGGCACGGCGGAAGATCCGAACTGGCGCATGGCCCTGATCATCCTGGGCGTGGCGGGCCTGCTCTGGGTGCCGGTCTGGTTCCTCGTCTACCGCGACCCGAAGAAGCATCCGAAGGTCACCGAGGCGGAACTGGCCTACATCACCCAGGACGCGCCCGACCCGGTCCAGAAGGTCGGCTGGCTGAAGCTGCTGACCATCAAGGAAACCTGGGCCTACGCGCTCGGCAAGTTCCTGATCGATCCGATCTGGTGGTTCTTCCTGTTCTGGCTGCCGGGCTTCCTGGGAGACCAGTACGACCTGAACCTGCTGACCTTCGGGCCGCCCCTGATCGCTATCTACCTGTTGTCCGACGTGGGTTCCATCGGCGGGGGCTGGCTGTCGAGTCAGTTCCTGAAGCGGGGCATGAGCCTGAACGCCGCGCGCAAGATCACCATGTTGATCTGCGCCCTGGCCGTCGTTCCGGTCGCCTTCGCCGGCATGGCGTCCAGCGTCTGGACCGCGGTTCTGATCATCGGCGTCGCCACCGCCGCGCACCAGGGCTTCTCCGCCAATCTCTACGCCATGCCGGGTGATGTCTTCCCGCGCTCGGCGGTGGGCTCGGTGGTCGGGATCGGCGGCATGATCGGCGGCTTCGGCGGCATGGCCATGGCCAAATACGCCGGCTTCGTCCTGGACCGGATCGGCAGCTACACGCCGATCTTCGTGGTGGCCGCCTCGGCCTATCTGATCGCCTTGCTGGTCATCCACCTGCTGTCGCCACGCTATGAGCCGGCCAAGGTCTAGGGCCCAGGCAGGGGCGCGGGAGTTCCTCGCGCCTCGCCGCCTTCGAGCTCGCTGTGACCGCAAGGACACCGCGGGCGTGAACTCCACCGACACAGGCTTGCCTTCGCGGCGAACCTGAGTCACGCTGCCGCTGATACCGGTGTCAGTCCTACCTTGCGGTTGGTGATGATACCGGTGTCAAAGAGGTCGACCGCTCGGAGGAGGGCGACGATCTCGACACTGAAACGACCGGATGAACCGGCGCTCGAACGAGAACTCTGGGAGGAGGCTCCATGTCCATTTTCGCAAACCGCGGCCGCACCGCGCGTCGTCTGCTGGTCGTCGGCTCGAGCGGTCTGGCGGTGTCCCTGGCCATGGGCGTGGCCGCTCAGGCCCAGACCCAGCCCACGGCTCCCACGACCGAGGAGCCGGAGACCACCGTCGACGAGATCGTCGTCACCGGCTTCCGCCAGAGCCTGCGTCAGGCGCTGGACATCAAGCGGCGCGAGGCGGGCGTGGTGGACGCCATCGTGGCCGAGGACATCGCCGACTTCCCCGACCTGAACCTGGCCGAATCGATCCAACGGGTGCCGGGCGTGGCCATCGACCGCGACGCGGGCGAGGGCCGCTCCATCACCGTGCGCGGCCTGGGCTCCGACTTCACCCGCACGCGCCTGAACGGCATGGAGGCTCAGGCCACCACGGGCGGCACCGACTCCTCGGGCGGCGCGAACCGTGGCCGCGGCTTCGACTTCAACATCTTCGCTTCCGAACTCTTCCGCTCCATCACCGTGCGCAAGACGGCCGCGGCGGAAACGGAGGAGGGATCGCTGGGCGCCACGGTCGACCTTCAGGCCACGCGGCCGTTCGACTACGGTTCGGGCTTCACCTCGGCCGCCTCGGTCCAGCTGGGCTGGAACGACCTGTCCGAGACGTTCAGCCCGCGCGGGGCGCTGTTGCTCAGCAACACCTGGGACGACACCGGCATGGGCCGCTTCGGCCTGCTGTTCTCGGCCGCCTACAGCCAGCGTGACTCTCTGGAGGAGGGCTTCAGCTCCGTGCGCTGGGCGCCGGCCGCGGCCCCCGGCGCGACCAACAGCGGCGGCTTCTGCTCGCCCGTCGGCGTGACGCCGCAGAACCCGTCCAACTCCACCGCCAACGGCACCACGGCGGCCAACTGCGCCGTGAACGTGCCGCGCCCGGCCAACACGCCGGCCAATGTCGCGGCCTACAACACCGCCAACCAGGCCAACGTCTTCATTCCCCGCCTGCCGCGCTACGGCCGCCTGTCGCACGAGCAGGAGCGGATGGGCCTGACCAGCTCGGTGCAGTGGCAGCCGGCCGAGACCACCACCCTCAGCTTCGACGTGCTGTTCTCCAGCCTCCAGGCCACTCGTCAGGAGGACTTCCTGGAAGCTCTGTCCTTCAGCCGGAACGCCGCCGCCGGGGGCCAGACGCAGATCCACGTCCTCGACGCCGTGGTCGAGAACAACATGCTGGTCTACGGCCGCTTCAACAACGTCGATGTGCGCTCGGAGTCCCGCTACGACACCCTGTCGACGGAGTTCCTGCAATACAGCCTGACCGCCGATCACCGCTTCTCGGACCGCCTCCGTGGCCGGGCCTATGCGGGACGCGCCAAGAGCGATTTCGACAATCCGATCCAGACCACCGTCACCTTCGACCGCCAGAACGTCCAGGGCTATTCCTGGGACTTCCGGGGCAATCCCAACACGCCGGTGATCAACTACGGCTTCAACGTCGCCGACCCCACGCAGTGGGCCTGGCGAGACGTGAGCCTCGGCACGACGCTCGCGTCCCTGCCGCGGTCGGAGATTCGCCTGCGGCCGAACGGCGCCACAAACGTCTTCGAGGCCTACTACGGCGACCTCGCCTATGACCTGAACGACTGGCTGACGCTGAAGGGCGGGGTCAACTACAAGACCTATGACTCCTCCACCTGGGAGGCGCGTCGCACGGATGAGACGGTGGTCCCTGTCCTGCCGGCCGGCTCCACCGTCGGCGGCATCAGCGACCTCCTGACGGGCTATGGGCGTGGCCTGACGCCGGCCGGCGTCGACACCCGCTGGATTCGTCCGAACATCGAGGCGGTCGCTCGCCTGTTCAACATCTACTGCAACTGCGACACGGGCGCCGCGGGCGGCGACTTCCGCCTGACCAGCATCACCAACGGCAATGCTCGCGCCGGCAACCGGCGCATCGAGGAGGAAGATCTCGCCTACTACGTCCAGCTGGACTTCGACACCACGCTGGGCGGCATGCCCTTCCGCGGCAACGTCGGCGTGCGCGAAGCCAAGACGGAGATCTACGCCGAAGGCTATTCCTCGACCGGCGGCGGCACCCTGGTGTCGGGTTCGCACGAATACACCGACACCCTGCCGTCGCTGAACCTGGCGCTGGAGCCGATGGAGGACCTGATCGTCCGCTTCGGGGCGGCCAAGGTCATGGCCCGTCCCCAGATCGGCAACACCCTGGCCGGGACCAACTATCTGGTGCCGATCACCTCGCTGAACGCCACGGGGCCGAACTTCACCGCCTCGATCGGCAATGTCGCGCTGGAGCCCTTCCGGGCCAACACCTACGACCTCAGCCTGGAGTGGTACTTCGGCGAGGAGTCGCTGCTGTCCTTCGCCTACTTCCACAAGGACATCGACACCTACATCCAGATCCTGCGCCAGGATCTTCCCTATTCCAGCCTGACGGCGCTGAACCCCTCGGCCTTCGCGCCGGGCTTCTGCACCTTGGCCTGTTCGCCGACCACCGTCTTCCAGCTGACGACGGCCGCCAACACCAAGGGCGGACCGCTGAAGGGCTTCGAGGTCAGCTACCAGCAGCCCTTCACCTTCCTCCCGGGGCCGCTGTCGAACCTGGGCGTTCAGCTGAACTACACCAAGGTCGAGAGCGAGATCGACTACTGCAACGACGCGCTCTGCTCGACCTTCGTCACCGCGGACCTCATCAACCTGTCGCCCCAGTCGTGGAACGCGACGCTCTACTATGAGGACGACCGGTTCAAGGCGCGGATCTCGGGCGCGGCGCGGGACGGCTACATCCAGAACGTGCCCGGCCGGAACGGCAACAACATCGAGGGCAAGCAGGACACCTTCAACGTCGACGCCTCAGCGTCCTGGAAGGTCGACGAGCAGATCGAGCTCACGCTCGAGGCGCTCAACCTGACCGACGAGGAGAACCATCAGTTCGTGGGCGACGGCGGCAGCCGCGAGAGCACTTCCGTCTACCACCACACCGGTCGCCAGCTGTTCGTGGGCGCCCGCTACCGCTTCTAGATCGCTCCTCTCCTGAGCGTCACCTGAGGCCGGCCGCCCAAAAAAGGCGGTCGGCCTTTCCTTTGGAGCCGCCATGACCGACCGCCGCCAGCTGCTGACCGCCGCCGCCGCGCTTGCGGCTCTGCCCAGCGGCGGCTGGGCCGCGCCGTCCGCGCCTCGCGTTCGCACGGGCTCCGGGGTGGTTATCGGCGGCTGGGACAGCGGCGTCGCCGCGTTCAAGGGCGTGCGCTACGGCGCGCCGGCCCGCCGCTTTCAGGCGCCGGAGCCGCCTCGCCCGTGGGATCGCCCCGCCGAGGCGCTGGGCTATGGCCCGGCCTCGCCGCAGACGGGAAGCGAGCCGAACCAGAACGAGGACTGCCTCTTCCTCAACGTATGGACCCCGGGGCTCGACGCCGCCCGGCGGGCCGTCATGGTCTACATCCACGGCGGCGGCTATGCGACCGGCTCGGGCTCCGACCCCATCTACGACGGAACGCGGCTGGCGCGCGTGCGGGACGTGGTGGTCGTCACCCTGAACCACCGGCTAGGGCCCCTCGGCTACGCCTATCTGGCGCGGCTGGCGCCCGGGTTCGAGCACTCGGGGAACGCGGGTCAACTCGACCTTGTGCTCGCGCTCCGGTGGGTCAAGCACAACATCGCCGGCTTCGGCGGCGATCCCTCGCGGGTGATGGTGTTCGGCCAGTCCGGCGGCGGAGCCAAGATCGCCACGCTCATGGCCACGCCCGCCGCTGACGGCCTGTTCCACCGCGCCGCCACCATGAGCGGCCAGCAGGTCACGGCCTCCGGACCGATCAACGCCACCCGCCGCGCCACGGCCTGGCTGCAGGCTCTGGGGCTGACGCCGGAGAGGGCGGGGGAGGCCGCGACCCTGCCGGTGGAGCGCCTGCTGGAGGCGGGGCGCATCACAGATCCGGTGCTCGGCTACGGCTCGCTCTATTTCGGGCCGGTGCTGGACGACCGCGTGCTGCCGCGCCACCCCTTCTACCCCGACGCTCCGGCGCAGAGCGCCGGCGTCCCCATGATCATCGGCCAGACGCGGGACGAAACCCTGGCCTTCCTCGGCAATGATGCGAAGAACGCCGGCCTGACCTGGGACACCCTGCCGTCGCGGCTGACTCCGGACCAACTGCGCATCGACGTGGCGCCCGAGACGGTGATCGCCGCCTATCGGCGCATGCGGCCCGAGCTCTCGCCGGACGAGGTGCTGATCGCCGCCACCACCGCCGGCCGCTCATGGCGCGCGGCCCTGATCGAACTGGAGGCGCGGGCGGCGCAAGGGGCTCCGGCCTTCGCCTATCAACTGGACCTCCCCGGAGAGCTGCCGAACGGCCGGCGCGGCGCCTTCCACACCGCCGACATTCCGCTCGTTTTCGACAACACCGAGGCCGCCAGCTCGCGGATGCGCGGCCCCGAAGCCCAGGCCTTGGCCGCCCGGATGAGCCGCGCCTTCGCCCGCTTCGCCGCCACAGGCGATCCGAACCACCCGGCTCTGCCGACCTGGCGGCCCTACACCCTGCCCGAGCGAGGGACGATGATCCTTGACCGGGAATGCCGCATGGCGGCCGATCCACGGGGCGAGGAGCGCCGCTTCTTCGCCCGCATCCCCTACATCCAGCCGGGGACCTAAGTCCCCCAGCCGTGGCGGCGGCCGAAGGCGAGGGCCAACTCGGGCCACCGCTCGGCGGGCTTGCCGGCGATAAGCCGTATGCCGAAGCCGTGGCCGCCTTCCTCGAACAGATGCGCCTCGACCGGGACCTTGGCGCGCCGCGCGGCCGCCAGAACGCCGAGGCCGTTCTCCACCGGCACGGAAGCGTCATCCATGGCGTGGACCAGCCACAGCGGCGGCGCGCCCGTCCAGTCCATCCGCTCCAGGGAATAGCGGCGGATCAGGTCAGGAGAGGGCGCCCCGCCCAGCAGTTGGCGGCGGGAGCCGGCATGGACGTGCGGGTCGCTCATGGTGGCCACGGGATAGAGGAGGATCGACAGGTCCGGCCGAAAGCCGACGGCGTCGGCTCCATCAACCGGCGCATAGGCGGCGTCGGTGCGGGCGGTCAGCATGCCGGCCAGATGCCCGCCTGCCGAGGCCCCCAGCACCCCCACGCGATCGGGCCGCAGCCCCTCCGCCGCCGCACGTGAGCGGATCAGGCGGATCGCGCGCTGCGCGTCCTGCAAGGGCGTGTCCGGCCCGGCCGCCCAGCCGTCGGCCGGCAGCCGATACCGCAGCACGAAACAGGTCACGCCCGCGGCGGCGAACACCCGGGCGCAATCCAGCCCCTCCTTGTCCACCACGGCCCAGCGATATCCGCCGCCGGGGATCAGCAGGAGCGAGGAGCCGTTCGGCCGCGCCGGCCGCATCACGCTCAGGATGGGGTCGCGGGTATGCAGGGCGATGCGGTCATGGAAGCTCGGATCGGTGGAGCGTTCCCGCACCTCCGGCATGACCGTCACCCGTTCTCCCCCCGGCGCGCCCTCGGGCCACAGCCGCCACGTCTCCGTCGGATCGGCCGGCCCATCGAAGCCGCCCAGCAGCGGCGCGGCGGCGGCGAGCCCCAGCAATTCACGACGATCGATGGACATGGCGCCCCCGGCTCTGACACCGGTGACACTGACCCGAGTTTCGCTTCAGCGGAAGAGGACGATGGTGGGTGATGTAGGGTTCGAACCTACGACCCGCTGATTAAGAGTCAGCTGCTCTACCAACTGAGCTAATCACCCGGACCGTCGTCTGGCTCGCGGCGGCCGGAGGCCTGCGGCGAGGGAGGGGCATATACGGGCCGGGGCCGCGCGTGGCAAGCGGCATTTCACTGGGCGCGGCGGGTGCTAAGGTCGCAGGTGGAATCACCAGGGAGGGGGCCATGGCCTTCTGGAGCCGCCGCCGGTCCATCGACGCCTTGACGGCCACGGGCGATCACGCCCGGCTGAAACCCAGCCTGTCGTGGCCGCACCTGATCGCGCTGGGCGTCGGCGCCATCGTGGGCACGGGAATCCTGACGCTGATCGGCGTCGGCGCGGGTCTGGCGGGGCCGGCGGTGATGATCAGCTTCGCGCTGGCCGGGCTCGTCTGCGCCTGCGCGGCGCTCGGATACGCCGAACTCTCGACCATGATGCCGGCGGCGGGCAGCGCCTATACCTACAGCTACGCGGTGCTGGGCGAGCTCCTGGCCTGGATCGTCGGCTGGAGCCTGATCCTTGAATACTCCCTCGTGGTGTCGGCCGTGGCCGTGGGATGGTCCGGGTATGCGGTGGGCTTTCTGAACGGCGTTGGGCTGGACCTGCCGACGGCGCTCACGGTGGGACCGCACGTGGCGGGAGGAGTCCTGAACCTGCCGGCGGTCTTCATCATCGCCGTGGTCACGGGCCTGCTGCTGCTCGGCACGCGCGAGAGCGCCACCATCAACGCCATACTGGTGGTGATCAAGATCGCCGCCCTGATCGCCTTCGTCGCCATCGCGCTGCCGGCGTTCGACTCCTCGAACTTCACGCCCTTCATGCCCAACGGTTTCGGCGCGCCCTTCGTGCAGACAGGGGTGATGGCGGCGGCGGCCATCATCTTCTTCGCCTTCTACGGCTTTGACGCCATCTCCACGGCGGCGGAAGAGACCAAGCGGCCCGAGCGCGACCTGGCCATCGGCATCGTCGGCTCCATGCTGGTGTGCACGGCGCTGTATCTGGTGGTGGCCGCCGCCGCCATCGGCGCCGCCCCGGTGTCGAGCTTCGCCGAAAGCCCGGAGCCGCTCGCCCTCATCATGCGCAACCTGGGTCAGGGCGTCGCCGCCCAGTGGATCGCCGCCTCTGCGGTGGTCGCCCTGCCGACCGTGCTGCTCGCCTTCCTGTTCGGCCAGAGCCGCATCTTCCTGGGCATGGCGCGGGACGGCCTGCTGCCGCGCGGACTGGCCAAGGTGTCGGCGCGCGGCGTGCCGGCGGTGGTGACGGTGTTCACCGCCGTGGTGGTGGCCGCATTGGCGGGCGTCATGCGCCTGGACGAGCTTGCCTCGCTCGCCAACGCGGGCACCCTGGCCGCCTTCTTCGCCGTGGGCTTGAGCCTGATCATCCTGCGCCTGCGCGAGCCGAACCGCCCGCGCAAGTTCAAGGCGCCGCTGTGGTGGCTGGTCGGCGCGATCACCATGATCGGCTGCGTGATCTTCTTCCTCAGCCTCCAAACCCGCACCCAGGTCTGGTTCCTGATCTGGAACGCCGTCGGCCTCGTCGCCTACTTCGGCTGGGGGGCGTGGAACTCGCGCTTGGCCAAGGGCGAGGAGCCCGCCGCCTGATGGCGCGACATTCGCTGTCCGGCGCGGTCGATTTCTCCGTGCTGGAGCGGATGACGGCGGGTGACGACAGCGTGTCGGAGGAGGTGCTGGGCCTGTTCGTGGAGCAGGCGGCGTTGTGGACGCCCATGCTCCATCCCAAGGCCGAGGGGTGGCGGGACGCCGTGCACACCGTTCGAGGCACGGCGGCGGGCGTCGGGGCTCGGGCGTTGGCGGACGCCTGTCTGGAGGCCGAACAGGCGCCGCCGGACGTGGCTTCGGCCAAGCTGGACCACGTCCGCGACGCATTGGACGCGGCGCTCGCCGACGTGGCGGCGTACCGGCACGAACTGATGCTGAGGTCGCTTCGCGGCTGAGCCTGTGCTAGCGTGCGGATATGAGCGCACAAGAGAAATCCATTCTCGAAGACCTCACCGACGCCGAGGATCAGGCGAGATATGATCGCGCCATGGCGGACATCCGAGAAGACCGGCTGGTTCCTCATGAGGAAGTTCAGGCCTGGCTCGATACCTGGCCGGATCGGAACGGCCCGCCGGCGCCCGCGCATTGGTTCAAGTATCTGGACCCAGGGAGCTCTGGAGGAGCTTGACGCCATCCACGCCTACATCGATCAGTTCAACCCGCTTGCCGCTGAGCTGATGTCCATTCGCTTGAAGCAACTGGCCGCTTCTCTCAGGACTGCGCCCGATCGGGGCCGCCCCATATCGCTCGGGCAACGTCAGTTGGCTGTCGTGAAGCCGTATCTGATGCGTTACCAGCGGAATGGAGACACGATCTACATCCTGGAGGTCAGGCACTCCTCGCGAGAGCCGAACATCTAGGCGCGCGTCCGGTCCCAGGTCGCGAACTCGTGGGCGATGCAGCGGTCGATGAGGGTGCGCCAGACGGGCTCGGCGATGTCGGGCGAGAGGCCGGCGGCGGCGGCGGCGGCCAGGACCTTGGCGACCACGTCCTCGATGCGCGCGTCGTCGTGCACCACGTCCCGGCTCGGCTTGATGCGCGCCGCAGCCTGCATGTAGCGCTGTCGCTCGGCCAGGAGCTCAACGAGCGTGCGGTCAAGGGCGTCCACGCCGGCGCGCACCTCGACCATGGTCTGGCAGGCCTCCGGGGCGACGCGCTCGTCGACGTTGAAGGTCCGGGGGGCGTCAGCCGACAAAGGCGCGCTCCAGCACATAGTCGCCCGGTTCGGCGTTGGAGCCTTCCTTCAGGCCAAAGGTCTCCAGCAGTTCGCCCGCTTCCTTGATCATGGCCATGGAGCCGCAGAGCATGACCCGATCGGTCGCGGGATCGAACCGCTCGATCCCAAGATCAGCGAAATAGCGGCCGGAGCGGATCAGGTCGGTGATCCTGCCGGCCGTGCGGAAGGCCTCGCGGGTCACCGTGGGATAGTAGGTCAGCTGCGCCTTGGCCTCGTCGCCGACCAGGGGATCGTCGCCGATGCCGCCCTCAAAGAAGTCGCGGTAGGCAAGGTCGGCGACGCTCCTGACGGTGTGGCTGACGATCACCCGGCCGAAGCGCTGATAGGTCTCCGGGTCGCGCGCGACGCTCAGCCACGGCGCCAGGCCGGTGCCCGTTCCGATCAGGTGCAGCCGCTCGCCGCCGGTCAGGGCGTCCAGAACCAGGGTCCCCGTCGGCTTCTTGCCCATCAGCACCGTGTCGCCCGTCTGGATCTTCTGCAGACGAGAGGTGAGGGGGCCGTCCGGCACCTTGATGGAGAAGAACTCAAGCTCCTCGGCCCAGAAGGGCGAGGCCACGGAGTAGGCGCGCAGGATCGGCTTCCCGCCGCCGTCGCCCGGCAGTCCGATCATGACGAATTCGCCCGACCGAAACCGGAAGTCCTCCGGCCTTTCCAGGGCGAAGGAGAACAGCTGATCGGTCCAATGGCGGACCCAGAGCACCTTCAGCTCGTGATAGGGGCTCGCCTTGGCGGGCGCGGGCGAAAGCGCGGCGTCTGTCATGGCCGCTAACTAGGCGGAAGGTCCGCCGGGGGAAAGGCCGGCCGCGACTAAGCCGCAGCCCGCTGAAGCCGGGCGAGCTCGCGCGCGCCATAGAAGTGCGGCTCCAGGCCCTTCATCCACAGCACCTTGCCGATTCCCCGCGCGGTGCGGTCGTAGAGCTCCGCCCGCTTGGAGTGGAAGACGAGGGTCAGCAACAGGGAGGCGGCGCCGAACACCGCCGCCTGGGCAGCCCCGATCATCATCCAGCGCAGGACGGAAGGCCAGTCGCGGCGCGCGGCGGCGGTCTGGCTCGGCCCCTGACCGTAGGCGAAGGCTCGCTGAAGGGCGTACCTCAGGGTGGCGCGATGGGGCGGGGCGAACTCTTCCACCCAGGCCTCGGCCGCCCAGCCGAAGCGGCCGCCCCGGGCGGCGAGCGCGGCGAACAGGGCGTCGTCCTCGCCCCCCGCCTGATCGGCGGAGGCGTCGAACGGCGCCGGGCCGGGCAGGGCGCTGGCCCGCACCATGAGCGAGTTGCCGCAGCCGAAGGGCTCGTCGATCAACTGGTCGGAAACCGGCCCCTCGCGGCCGAAGAAGCGCTCGAGGTAGGCCGTCGTCCAGCCGGTTGCGTTCGGCGCGCGACCTTTGATGGGCCCGAACACGACGTCCGCGCCCGTTGAGGCCTGCGCCTTCAGCAGGGCGGCCAGCCAACCGGGCGAGGCGGACTCGTCATCGTCCAGAAAGGCGATCAGCGGGGCCTCGGTGGCCGACAGGCCCATGTTGCGCGCCGTCGCCACGCCCGGCCGGGGGGCATGAACCCAGACCAGGGGCGTCGACGAGCCGGCCAAGGCGTCGACAAGGGGGCGGGCCGAGGCTTGCGGATCGTTGTCGGCGACCACGATCTCCCGCAGCCGGTCGCCCACGTCCTCCTGCGCCAGCACGGAGCGGATCGCGCGCTCCAGGCTCTCCGGACGGCGGAGCGTGGGGATGACCACCGCGACGTCCCGCATCACACCGCCTCGGCGTAGAGCGCGGCCCGATAAAGGCGAAGGGAAAAGGCGCGCGCCCTGACCGGCAGCCATGCGGCCTCCGCCATGGCCCTCAGTCGCGGCCGCCAGGTGGTCAGGCCGGGAAGTCGCTTCAGCAGCCGCGCGGCCTTGTAGCTGGGGTAGGCGGAGACGATGTCCGGATGCCGACCGACCACGCGCGCGAAGTTGCCGGCCGACTGTTCGTATTTCCGCGCCAGACCCGCCACGTCGTCCAGGCCCATGTGGGTAGCCGGGTTGTCCAGATGCACGACGCGGAAGCGGCGCGACACCCGCATGGCCCATTCCACGTCCTCCCAGCCCCAGCCGGAGAAGCCCGGATCGAAGGCCTCGGCCTCGAACACGTCGCGGCGCACCAGCAGGTTGGAGGTGTAGACGTATTTCTCCGGCTGGCGGGCGCGCTCCACGAAGGGCACGCACTCGGACTTGGCGGCCATGGCGCGGTGGACCGAGAAGCGGGCCTCGGTCGAAGCCTGGAGCAGGGAGAAGCCGCCGAAGGCGACGGCCGGGTCCTCGCGCGCCACCAGTTCGGCCCAGTCCTGCAGGAAGCGCCGGTGGTCGGGACGCATGTCGCTGTCCAGGAACAGGTAGCTGCCGCCGCGCGCGGCGGAGGCCAGCCGGTTGCGGCCCCGGGACCGGCCCTCGTTCACCCCGAGGGTGATCAGGCGGCAGGGCAGACGCATGGATCCGATCTGAGCCTCCAGCCGCCCCGTCAGGCCCGCGTCGCCTGTGCCGTCGTCCAGCACCACCACCTCGACCGCGCCGGACAGGGCCTGGGCCTCCTCGTCCAGCAGGCCGATCAGTTCCGACGGATCGTCACGGAGGAAGGGGATGAGCACGGACAGGGCCGGCTTCGCTCGCTTCCAGGCGGGGTTGGCGAACACACGGGCGGTCATGCGAACGCTCCCTTCAGGCGGGCGGACCAGAGGCGCAGGGCCACGTCGCGAACGCCGGCGGCGTTCAGGGTCAGCGCCATGACGGCGTAGACGATCGCGCCCGCGCCGGCCTTGAGAATCAACTCCGGCGCGCCTCCGATGGCGGGCACTCGGCTGACCGCGGCGGCCATGATCAGGCAGGCGACGCCGCAGCGGATCAGCGCTTCCCACGGCACCGGCATGACCAGCACGCGCCGTCCCAGCACGATGGACAGGAGGAGGCCCAGCGCGAAGCTCGCCGCCGTGGCCCAGGCCGCGCCCATGACGCCGAAGCGCGGGATCAGGAGCAGGTTCAGCAGCACATTCGCCAGCGCCGGCGCGGCCATCACCCCGAACAGCCGGCCCGTCTTCTGGCCGAGCGTGAAGGCCTGGCGGAAGTAGTAGGCGCCCAGACCCGCGAGCAGCGACGACAGCGCCACCCAGGGCGTCACCGCCGAAACCGCGACGCGCAGGTCCTCGCCGATCAGCACCTCGGACAGCGGGCGCGCGACCAGGGCCACGCCGACGGCGGCGGGCAGGCCGACGAGCATGAAGGTGGCGCCCTGTTCGGCGGCGGCGGCCTTGAGGCGCTCCCGCCCTCCGCGCTCCAGCGCCATGACCAGGGCCGGCGTCCCCGCCGCGCCCAGCCAGATGAACAGCACGTCGAGCGAGCGGTTCGCGATGGAGTAGGCCGCGTGATAGGCCCCCACCGCCGCCTCATCCAGGAACCAGGCAAGCAGCAGGCGGTCGGTCGATGACAGCACCAGCGTGAGGGTCAGAGACGCCGCGATCGGATAGCCATAGGCCGCGTAACGGCTGAGCCGTCCCGGCTCGCAGCGTCCGCCCTTCGCCCAGGCCAGCTCGCGCGGCAGGAGGAAGGGCAGGATCAGCAGGGGCGCGAGGCCGAGGCCGATCAGCGGCGCCGCGCCGCCGAAGCCGGCGAGCGCGAAGCCGACGCCGATCAGCAGCGCTCCGGCCGTGTTCGCCATGTCCGTGGCGGCCGCCTGCCGCACGTCCCCGGCGGCTCGAGCCCGCTCCTGCGCCATGATCAGCAGGCAACGCACGGGCACGCCCGCGAGGCCGGCGCCGATCGCCAGCTTCATCGTCAGGTCCATCGGCCACACGGCGAGGGCCAGGGCGCCGACCATCCAGAAGGGCAGGGCGAGGGCCAGAACCGCGCCGTAGAGGCTGGCGAAATGGTGCTTCAGCGTCGCCTGGTCACGGTCCTCGGCCGCCCAGAACCGGGCCATGGCCGCCTCGGTCCAGGTAAACACCGCCACATGCGCCAGGCTGAAGACGGAAAAGGCCAGGGCGTAGCGCCCGAAGTCGTCCGGGCTGAGCAGCCGGGTGAACAGGACGATGGCCAGGAAGCCGGCGACACCCTGCACGATCTGCGCGGGCAGATAGCCCCAGACGCCCCTCCAGAACATCAGCGAACCGCCGCCCGGTCGCCCAGCAGCACGGGCACGGTGACCAGCATGATCCAGAGGTCCAGCCAGAAGGACTGGCGCTCGACATATTCCACATCCAGCCTTACCCGCTGGCGCACCTCGGCGGCGGTGTGCAGCGGCCCGCGCGAACCCTTGATGGCGGCCCAACCGGTCATGCCCGGCTTGATGCGGTGGCGATGGGCGTACTCGGCGACCAGGCGAGCGCTTTCGATCTGGCCCGTCTTCATGCCGATGGCGTGGGGGCGCGGACCGACCAGGCTCATCTCGCCCTTCAGCACGTTCAGCAGCTGAGGCAGCTCGTCCAGGCTGGTGGAGCGCAGGAAGCGGCCGACGCGGGTGATGCGGTCGTCGTCATGAGTGACCTGGCGGCTGGCGGTCGCATCGGCGGTCTCGTGCCGCATGGTGCGGAACTTCCAGACCACGATCTGTTCCTGGTTGAAGCCGTGCCGGCGCTGGCGGAAGAAGATCGGTCCGGGGCTGTCCAGCCGCACGAGCAGGGCGATCAGCGCCATGAGGGGCAGCAGCAGGGCGAAGGCCACGCCGCCCACGATCAGGTCCTGCAGCCGCTTGTGAAAGGCGCGGCGGTCGTCGTCGACCGGCCCGTCCAGCGGCGCCAGCGGCGCGGCGGCCAGCCGGTCCAGCGCCAGCGCCTGCTCCGCCTCGCCGTGGGGATCGACCAGCAGGGTGATCTCGTTGGGCAGGACGGCCAGGCGGCTGGTCAGGTCCCGCACCCGCGCGTGGGCGCGTGGGTCGATGGCCAGCACGATGCGGTCGACATAGGGGGTGATCTTGTGGGTCAGCAACGCCTCGGCCGGTCCGAGCACCGGCACGCCCTCGACCGCCGAGGGATTGCGCGACAGCCGGTCGTCGAACACGCCCAGCACGTTCAGGTCGCGCCGCTCCAGGGCCAGCCGGATCAGCTGCTCGGCGTGCTTGGTCGCCCCGACCAGCACCACATTCGGCTTCAACGCGCCCGAGCGGCGCCAGCGGCTCACCCGATCGGTCCAGCCCATATGCAGGCCATAGAGGGTGATCAGGACCAGGCCGGTCCAGATGACGGAGGCCGTCCACAGCGCCTCGGAGCCGCGTAGCAGCACCCCCGTCAGCAGCACGACCGCGCCGGCCGCCACGGCCACGCCGGAGACGCAGGCCAGATGCACCGCCGCGCTGGCGCGAGCCGGAAAGCGATAAAGGCTGAGCGAGCGGAGCAGCCAGAGCACGGCGCCGGCGCCCGCGAGGAAGGGAAGGACGCGCGACAGCTCCGCGTCCTTCAACGCGGCCGGGGACGCCGCCCAGGCGCAGAGCAGGGTCACCGCCAGCACCACCAGCACGTCGATGGCGCGGAAGTAGTGGGCCGCCAGGCGCGAGGCGTGCCGCTCGCGCGCGTTCAGCCACACCTCGGGCCTGAAGGGGCCGCGCCGCGCCTCTCCCGAAGCTCCGGAGTCCACCTGCGCGGCCTCGGCCAGTCGGCGCAGGGCCGAGGCGTCCATGGGCTCCCGCAGGGCGCGGGCGGAGCGGTCGAGAAGGGCTTCGGTCATCGCCTGCGGTCAGGAGGGTCCGGGTCGAGCCGATGTTGCACAGGCCCCGTCTATGTCGCGTTAATGGGCGCGCGCTCGGTTGCGCCGGCCGCACGCCTCCGCTATCCACCCCCTCCTGCCGGAGACGTGGCCGAGTGGCTGAAGGCAACGGTTTGCTAAATCGTCGTACCGGGTAACCGGTACCGAGGGTTCGAATCCCTCCGTCTCCGCCAGCTCGCTGATTTCATCAACGAAATCAGTCAGAGCGACCACGGCCGACCTTGCCCGAAGGTGCTTCGGTACACGGGCCTGGTACACGCACCCTCGCCCGAGGCCACGTGTCGGGCGGCTCGCACCTCGCGAGTTCTGGGCTGGGACGCGCCGCAATGAGCGGAAGCCGTGTCCCGCATCTGCAACGTCGTAACGGCACCTATCATCTGCGCGTGCGGGTGCCGGACGAGCTGCGTTTGCGGGTCGGTTTACGCGAGGTCCGGCGGTCCCTTGGGGTCCACACCTTCGCTGAAGCACGTCCGCTGGCGCTGAGATACGCCACGCGCGTGATGGAGGTGTTCACCATGGCTCGCAGCCAACCCATGACCAAAACTGCGGTCCAAGAGCTTGTTCAAGCCTGCTTCCACGACCTCAGTCGCCATGTTGAAGGCGGCTTCATCCCTAAGACCGACAGCCCCCACCTGGAGCTGGAGTACCAGCACGCCTTGTTCGCCGATGAGGTCGCTCAGCTCAGTTCGCAGCTGGAAGACCACCGGTTTGACGAGCCGGTGGCTCGCAAGGCTGAGGCCCTGCTCCGCCAGGCCAACATCGCCCCCGACGATCTGGACGATGAGCGCTGGACCGATCTCTGTTCCGGCGTCGCGCGGGCGCTTCTGGAGCGTGAGCGCTTATGGCGCTTTCGGCTCGGCGAGCGCCTTCTCCCCTATCAGCCCCAGGATCGGCTCTTCAGCTACACGCGCCAGGTCGCGCAGGTCGCTGCGCCTGTGGAAGAGGCGATCATCGGGGAGACGCTTGGCTCGGCGGTGAAGACCTACCTGAACGAGGGCAGAAAGGCTTGGGCCCCGAAGACCTTTCGGGACCGAGCGAGAAAGCTGGCTTACCTGGTGGAGCACCTTGGCGAGGACCGTCCGCTAGGGTCGATCACCGCGAGGGATGTCGTCTCCTATCGTGACGCTCTCCGGCGGTTGCGGAGGCAGAGCAAACGCATCCCCAGCGGCTCCTTCCGATCGCAGCAGACCGAGAACGAGGAGGCTCGCATCTCGCACACGACGGCCGAGAACATCTTCGTGCCGTGCAAGGCCTTCTTCGCCTGGGCGAAAAGCACTCAAGGACTGATCACCTCCAACCCTGCCGAAGATGTGCGGATGCCGAAGCCGAAGGCGCAGAAGGGGGTGAAATCGCGCCGGCCTTTTAGGGAAGCCGACCTCAAGCGTCTGTTCGCGGCTCCCCTGTTCACCGGCATGAAATCGGTGAAGCGCCGTTTCGAGCCGGGGAGGGTGCGCTGCAAAGACGCCCACTACTGGCTGCCGATCCTCGGCTACTACACGGGCGCTCGCTTGGGCGAGCTGGTGCAGCTTCATCTGGACGATGTGGAACTGGACGGACCTGTCCCGCACATCATGATCACGGAGGAGGGGGGCGACGCGGGAACGGGTCACGAGAAGAGTGTGAAGTCTCACGCGGGAGTGAGGCAGGTGCCCCTGCACCCGGACATTCTGCGCCTTGGGTTTGGTGCGTACGTTGCGAAGACCGCGAAACAGAAGCAGAGGCGGCTGTTCTGGCAGATCAAGTTTGGAGCCGACGGCCAGGCCTCGACCGTGTTTTCCAAGTGGTTCGCCCGTCTGAAGACGAAGGCCGGGATCACTGACAAGGCGCTCGTCTTCCACTCCTTCAGGCACACCGCCGAGGATGCTTATCGGAACGCCAGCGTGCCGCAGTATGTGATCGACCGTGTGATCGGCCACAGCGGCGGAAAGACGAGCGACGCCTACGGAGAGGGCGTCTCCCTGGAGACCATGTACGACGCGCTGCTTAAGGCGAAGCTTCCGCTTCGGCTCACCGCTGTGCTGGATTGACGAGGAGCGCCCATGCAGTCACGGCAGCTGCATGGGCGTCACTCTCACGAACAAGGCGACCGGCGTCACCAAGGTGCTCGGATCGTCTAACAAGTACCCCGAAGGCTTTTCCGTAGCCTACGAAGTGACAGACGGAACGCGAGTAGCCCTTGTGTCGGCTCCTATGGTGGACGCGCTCGCTGTCTGGGGCGTCGTCCCGGCCTCAGTGTACGCACAGATGGGCAATGCGAAGGTGAGTGGGCAGCAAAAGCTGCTGAGCCTGTTCGAAAACCTAACCAAGGACCCAGAGATCGGTGCGAAGTATACCCCGGGAGGGGATTATGGCTTTGCCAAAGGGGGTGCGAAGAAGGGCGAGAAGCGATTGCTCATCCCCCTCGGCCCAAGGCCTGCTTGGGCGCTGGTGTCGCTCCGCCCCCACGAGAAGGACCCGACCTCGCTGATCCTTCGCGTTGAGTGGAACCCGCGAAAGAGCGGACGGGTGGGGGTAGAAGCGCTCATCGACCTACTCGTCGGCAGTATCTTCAGTTCGTCGTTGGAGTTCGGTGAGTGGCTCTCGTCCGCGCAGGTCACCAAGCTGGAGATAGCTGTTGATGTGCTGAACGTAGAGCGATGTGATCTGAGAGCAAAGATTGCGTCTGAGCGTAAGGTGCAGGCCTTTCGCAATCCGACCGGAGGCATCGAGACGACATACCACAGAGCGGCCGGTGCGCTTTTCCCCGTCAAGCTCTACGACAAACGGCAGTACTACCTCGATACCGGCGGCAAGTTTGGAAAGAAGCCGAAGTTCGGAGACACGCCTCACTGTCGCGTCGAGCGGTCGTGGCGCTTTGGTGGGACGAGCGCACGTCCTCTGGTTGGTTTGCAGAACGAGCCGAACCGCCTCACCGGCTTTCATGTGCGGTGGCTCAGGGATGAACCCGGAGGCTCCTCCAATCCTCAACAGCGGCTGGCGGCTGCAGCCCTCGACTACCTAGGGCGAGAACGTGCGGTCACATCATTGTCAGAGCTGAAGGCGGCGTTGAAGCTTGTGGAGGAACCGGACCCGGACTTCTGGAGACCTGATCAGCTCTGGTCGTTGTGGCCAGCCGCGCTTGAACATTGCGGCTTAGATCAACTCACCTCGCCGCACGCCGTCTATGGCGTGTCCGCAGACAGCAAAAAGGTGTCCTAAGCTGCCGTCGAAGGTGTCCGGCGCGTGTCCCAGGAATGTCCACGGCCACGGTTTCGGACCTTCTGGATGACGCCGCAGACAAAAATGACCCTCGAGGTTCAAACCGGGCCTCAAAGCCTTAGGTGGCTTGACCAGAGGGCGACCTGAAAACCGCGATAGACGGGAAACTACCGCGAGCGGTTTTCGACCCTCTCAGCAGCTGGGAGCACGGGTTTCCCTTGCCTCATGCTCGTTGGACCTCACCGTCGTACCAGGCAATCCAACCTCTACCTGTTAGGCGATGAAACCCACCCGCTACGTCAGCTACCTCCGCGTCTCTACTGCCAAACAAGGCGCTTCAGGGCTTGGGATCGACGCTCAGAGAGCCGCCATCGCGACCTTCATCTCTAACTCAGGAGCGGACCACCTCGCTGAGTTCATCGAGGTCGAGAGCGGCAAGAAGGACGACCGAGTGGAGCTGAAGGCGGCCTTGGCTTTATGCAGGGCGGAGAGAGCTAGCCTTCTGGTCGCCAAGCTGGACCGGCTAGCACGATCCGTGGCGTTCGTTTCGGCGGTGATGGACAGCGATGTGACCCTGGTCGCGGCCGACAACCCCCATGCGTCCCGGCTTGTGCTCCACATGCTGGCAGCGGTAGCTGAGTTCGAACGTGAGCAGATCAGTCAGCGGACCAAGGCCGCGCTCGCAATGGCCAAGGCGCGAGGCGTGCTGCTTGGGGAAAATGGGCGCAGGTTGGCCGAGAGAGCCCACTCCCAGGCCTGCATCTGGTCGGAGACGCTTCGGCCGGTCGTCGAAAGGGCCCGTGCAAAGGGCATCCGAAGTCCGACCGATCTTGCTGCCTTCCTCAATGAGCAGGGGATCACGTCACGATGCGGCGGTCGATGGCATCCGTCGAACGCGTCACGTCTGATCAGTCGGCTCGACCCCTGCGCTCCAGGGCAACCTTGAGCAGCTTCTCGGCCCACTCCAGGTCCTGATTGCTGAGCTGCGAAAGCTGGATCACGATCCTCGCCAGCGCTCTGTCGCTATTGCCAGCTCTGAAGCGGCCGACTTGGAAGAAGTCACCAACAGACACATCGAGCGCACGGGCGAGCGCGTCGAGCGTCTCAAAAGATGGGGCGGCAGCTCCCCGCTCGATGCGGCCGATCAGTTGGAGTGAACGGCCGGTGTGGTCCGCTAAGTCGTTCTGCGTCCACCCCTTCACCTGACGCTGGGCGCGGATCAGCGCACCGACCGCCTCTGTCAGCTCGGTCGGCTGTCGAACTTTGCTTGCGGTCTCGAGCATGGCCCAACCATGAGCAGAGCCGCGACCACGAAAAACGCCTTTAGCTTGTCTATTTTGGATATTCAGGCCAGCATAGTGTGCACTTGAGTGCACGCGTCGCCCGACGGGGGGCGGGAACCGGAGATGACTTGCATGATCCTTCGCCTTGGATTGGCGGCGGCGGCCTTCGCCGCTTCCGCCGCGCTCACAACGACTGCTGATGCTCAGACCTATGTGTCGGGAGCCGCGCTACCTTCGGAAAAGTCGTATCGGCCCTTCGTGCAGCAACAGATCGGCACCATGCTGCGTGACCCGCAGAGCGCGATCTATGAGTTCGGCGAGCCCTTCAAGGTTACCTGCCGTGGCCGCCTCTTCCGCATGCGGGACCGCTGGCAGGGGTGGTCGACAGAAGTCTGGGTGAACGCACGCAACGGCTATGGCGGCTACGCAGGGCGGGAGCTGTACTATGTCCTGTTCGTCAACAATGGCGCTCAGGACGGGATCGAGGTCCACCGTCCCATGACCTTCGAGCTCGGGACGTGCCGGCGGGAGGACTGGTAAGCCTCCGACAGGCTGGCACGGCTTCAAGGCCGGATGCTTCAGAGACCCCTTTGTTGACCGCTGCCAACAGCTATCGTCGATCAGGGCGCGACTGCCTCCGACTTAGGAGGCGTGATGCGCAAGACCGAGAACGCAGCGGTCGCTGCGATAGAGAGGGGTGATGATGCTGAGGTGCAGGCGCTCCTCTCTCAGCTGCTAGTACTCGACCGGCGACGGGCGTGGTGGGCGCTGTTCCGAGCTGCGTCAGCCGTTGCCGATGACGAGCGCCGACCTGCAATGCTCGCTCTCGTGGCGAGGACCTACATCGCAAGGCGGACGGGCAGTCTGGTGGGAGTGCCAGATGAGCCGGTTGTCGGCGCTTTGGCCGGGTGGCTCATGCTCTCGGACTGGGACCCCGACGGTGCGGAGCTCACGAGCGCGCAATGCACCCAGCTAGCGCAATGGCTTCCTGCAAGGATCAGCCGCCTTCTAGCTGCGCCAATCCTTCCCCCCCGAGAAACGGGGGCAGACGGTCAACGCTGACCTAATCTGACCTCAAGGACAGGATGCTAACCCCCCAACAACTTGCTTCGTAGCTTGCGGCCCTTGCAACCTCGCGACGAAGCGGTTCAGGTGGCGTCGGGGGAGAGCGCATCCGTTGGGTATCGACGAGTTCATCACGCGCTGGCGCGATTTGGCAGGCGGAGCTGAGCGCGCCGATTATCAGATGTTCCTGGGCGAGCTGTGCGACGCGCTAGGCCTTCCGCGCCCCAACCCCGCCAGCGCCGAAATCCGTCCCTGGTACCGCTTCGAGCACCCGGTAATGGGCGACCACGGCCAGCCCAAGCGCATCGACCTCTACAAGCAGGACGCCTTCATCCTTGAAGCCAAGCAGACCCGGCTGAAGGGCAGGGCGAAGGCCGTCCCCGGCCAACTAGACCTCCTGACCCCGGAACAGGACGCAGTCCAGGTCCGCGCCCCGGCGCTGGACGCGCTGCTCAAAAACGCCTTCGTCCAGGCCCGCGAATACGCGTGGCGACTAGATGCGGCGGACGACCGTCCTCCCTTCATCCTGGTCTGCGACGTGGGCCGCTCCATCGAGGTCTATGCCGACTTCACCGGCCAAGGCCGGGCCTATCGACCCTTCCCCAACGCCAAGTCCAACTCCGTCGCCTTGGCTGATCTGGCGGACGAGAAGGTGCGGGAACGCCTGCGCACCATCTGGACCGATCCTCATTCGCTCGACCCGTCACTGGAGCGGGCCAAGGCGACCCGAGCCATCGCCGAACATCTGGCCGAGGTATCCAGGGACTTGGAGGAGAAGAAGCACCCGCCCGAGGAGGTCGCCACCTTCTTGATGCGCTGTCTCTTCGCCATGTTCGCCGAAGACGTCGGTCTGCTGCCACCTGAAAGCTTCACGGCCATGTTGAAGCGCGCGTTGGACAACCCTGATCCGACCGCCTTCGTGCCCCTGGCTTCGCAGCTGTTCGAGGCCATGGACGAAGGCAAATTCGCCTTTGGACTGGAGGCTCAAGTCCGGCGCTTCAACGGGGCCTTCTACAAGAACCGTCACGCTTTCCCCTTAGGGCGAGAAGCCATTGGTGCTCTGATCAAGGCCTCCAAAGCCGACTGGAAAGAGGTCGAACCTGCCATCTTTGGCTCGCTGCTTGAGCAGGCGCTCGATCCCAAGGACCGATCACGTCTGGGGGCTCACTACACCCCGCGCCCCTACGTGGAGCGCTTGGTCAACGCGACCGTGATCGAGCCTCTGCGGGCAGATTGGGAGGCTGTGCAGAGTGCGGCAGAGCAGGCGCGCTCCGAGGAACACGTCGAGGAAGCCGTCGAGATCGTGGCGCGCTTCCACACTCAACTGACCCACACTCGCATCCTCGACCCGGCCTGCGGCACCGGCAACTTCCTTTATGTCACCCTGGAACTGATGAAGACGTTGGAAGCGGAGGTGCTTCAGACGCTAGGGGCCCTTCAGGCCGAAGCTAAACAGAAGCCCGACCTGCTGCGTCGCGACATCCTGCCCAGCCAGTTCTACGGGCTTGAGCTGAACCCCCGCGCCGCTGCCATAGCCGAGCTCGTTATCTGGATCGGCTATCTCCAGTTCCTGTATCGCAACGGCGACATCTCCACGCGTGACCCGGTGCTGGAAGATTTCGGAGCCATCAACCCGGTAGCCAGCCGCCGCCGAACGACCGATCCGTGTGTCGACGCCGTCCTGCTGCACGACGGCGACAACGTCGGCGGCGGTGGGACCACCTATCCCAACCCGCGCCTGCCGCCCTGGCCCGAGGCGGAGTTCATCGTTGGCAATCCGCCCTTCATCGGGGGCAAGGACATCCGCGCCGAACAGGGCGACGCCTATGCGGAGGCGCTGTGGAAGGCGCATCCGGACATGAACGACAGCGCCGACTTCGTGATGTACTGGTGGGACCGCTGCGCGGCTATCCTGACCACGAAGGACTCGAAGCTGCGCCGCTTCGGCCTGGTCACCACCAACTCCATCACCCAAGTGTTTCAGCGCCGCGTTATGCAGCGGTGGATGAGCGCCAAGCGACCGCTGTCGTTGGTCTTTGCCGTCGACGACCATCCGTGGACCCGCGCCACCAAGGACGCCGCCTCTGTCCGTATCGCCATGACGACGGCCGAGGCCGGAACCCACGAGGGCCGCCTGGCCACCGTCGTCCGTGAAGCCGCTCTCGACACCGATCAGCCGGAGATCGAGGTGGTCGAGCGCAGCGGGGTCATCAACGCCGACCTGACCGTGGGCGTGGACGTCACTCGAGCCAAGGCGCTGAAGGCCAACGACGGCCTATGCTCGCCGGGCGTCAAGCTGCACGGCTCCGGCTTCATCGTCAGCCCGGCGGAGGCGGCGCATCTCGGGCTTGGCCGCCGCGTCGGGCTGGAGGCGCACATCCGCCCCTATCTGAACGGCCGCGACATGCTGGCCCGCAGTCGGCGAAAGATGGTCATCGACCTCTACGGTCTGCCCGCCGAACAAGTCCGCGACGCCTATCCCGAGGTCTATCAGCACCTGGCGCAGACGGTGAAGCCCGAGCGGGATCAAAACAACCGTGCCACCTACCGCGACAACTGGTGGATCTTCGGCGAGCCGCGCGGCGAGATGCGCCCGGCGCTCGGGGGCTTGCCCCGCTACGTCGCCACCGTCGAAACGGCCAAGCACCGCATCTTCCAGTTCCTCGACGCCGCGATCCTGCCGGACAATATGCTCGTCTCCATGGCGGTCGATGACCCGGCGTTCCTAGCCGTGCTCAGCTCCACGCTTCATACCGACTATGCGGTCCGTGCGGGCGGCTGGCTCGGCTTCGGGAACGACCCCCGCTACTCAAAATCCCGCTGCTTCGACCCCTTCCCTTTCCCCGCCTGGACCGAGGCCCAGCGCGCCGCTCTCGCCCAGGTCGGCGAACGGCTCGACGTCTTCCGCAAGGCGCGGCTGGCGGAGCATCCCGACCTCACTCTGACCCGGCTATACAACGCGCTAGAGGCCCACCGTGCGCTTCTGGCCACGGGCAAGCCCATGAGCGATCAGGAGCGCGCCGACTTCGATGCCGGCTTGGTGCTGATTCTCTACGAAATCCACCGCGATATCGATCGCCTGACGCTCGAGGCGTACGGCTGGCCAGAAGGCGAAACTGAGGAAGAGCGCCTCGCTCGCTTGGTCGCTTTGAATGCCGAACGTGCGGCCGAAGAGGCGAAAGGCGAGATCAAGTGGCTGCGCCCCGAGTACCAGAAGCCGCGCTTCGCGCCGCGAGAAGTGGCGGGCGATCAGACCCGCGACCTCATCGGCGACATGCCCGTACGGAAATCCGTCCGCGCCAACTTCCCGACCGACAGGACCGGACAGCACTTGGCTGTCCTATCCCGCCTGCATGCGGCCCAGGAGCCGTTGTCAGCCGGAGATATTGCCGCTGAATTCAAGGGCCGTGACGTCTCTCGCCGGGTCGACGGCGCTCTCAAAGCGCTTGCCCGTCTCGGCTATGCTCAACCTACTCCCGATGGCCGAGCCTATCTTCCCCGCCGCGTCGCTTAATTCATAAGCCTGGGCCCGGCCGTCATGGAAGACAAAGTGCGGAAGGCGACGACCTTGCCCAAGTAAGGAAGCGGACCCTCGGGGGAACAGCTAAGGCCGGAAATTGGACCTTCGGCGGCTGATTGACTGCTTTGGTCCCCCCGCTAAATGCGGACGCCGGTTATATGCCGTAAGCGGACCTAGGCTCGACTGTCCGACGCCGGACCTTCTTCGATCGCCGGTGACTAAGCTTTGCTGCTTGACGATGGCGGGTTGCGTTCCCACGTGCAGGCCAGGAAGGGCAGTTCGGACAGACGACCTTAACGGCTCGACCGGCCCAGTTAGCGGATGGATGGATGGGTATCGGGGACGATTTCAAGACCTTTCTCTCAGCGATCGCGGTCGACAATGACGACACGATCTCCCTCCGCTACGGCGAGATCACGGGGGTCTTGAACCAAGAGTTTCGCGATACATTTTCGAAGACATCGAACAGCCTTCAGGTCGGCTCCTATGGGCGTTGGACAGCCATCAAGGGCATATCCGACCTTGATATGCTGTATATTGTGCCAGCAGGATGCTGGGACACTTATAAGGACGGCGGGCAGTACAGGCTACTTTCGAGAACGAGCAAAGCCATCAAGGATCGTTATCCGACGACCGACGTCTTCGTCGATCGCCTGGTCGTGAGGGTTCTCTATAAGGACTTCCATATAGAGGTGCAGCCCGTCTTCGAGCTGGAGGACGGGAGCTTTCAGTATCCGGACACCAAAGACGGCGGATCATGGAAGGTTACCAAGCCGCGCCTTGAACTCAGTGCAATGAAGGAGTTCGACCAGCAGAAAAACAAAAATCTGCGTCGGCTCTGTAAGATGGCACGGGCATGGAAGAACAAGCATGGTTTAGCCATTGGTGGCTTGCTGATAGACACGCTCGCCCACAACTTCCTAAAACAGACCACCAACTTTGATGACAAGAGCTACGCCTGGTACGATGAGCTTTGCAGGGACTTCTTCGCCTATCTGAAGGACCAGCCGGATCAGAGTTATTACGCGGCGCTCGGCAGCGGCCAGCGGGTTGCTGTGAAGAAGAAGTTTCAACGCAAGGCCAAGAAGGCCCATGGCTTGTGCGAGGAGGCGATCGCGGCGTCGGGACAGGCTGGCGAGTACAAGAAATGGCGACGCGTCTTTGGCCGTGCATGGCCCAAGCCTGCTACGGAGGTCACCAAGGCGTTTGTCGAGGCGGCCGGACATCACGCGCGTGATACAGAGCAGTTCATCGAAGAACGTTTCCCGGTCGACGTCAGGCATCATATCCGCTTGGATTGCACGGTCGAGCAGAAAGGCTTCCGCCCTCAGCGGCTGAGGGACATGCTCGCAAGCAAGACGTTCCTCCGCGTGCAGCGGGATCTCACATTCGAGGTCGTCGAAAGCACTGTTCCGAACGGGTACACTCTGTATTGGAAGGTGCTCAATAGGGGGGCGGAGGCGGTCCGCCGCGACTGCGTGCGGGGCGAACTTGTGATCGACGCTGGCCAGCAAAGCAAATCCGAAACCTCGACTTTCAGGGGGGAGCACGTGGTGGAATGCTATGCCGTCCTGAACGGGGTCGTGGTGGCGACCGATCGCATCCACGTGCCCATTCAAGAGTAAGCCCATGGACAAGGACGGCCTTTTGAAGTCAATCGCCGAGATGGGCTACAACGTAGGCTTTGGCGCCAAGAAGCATTTCGCTACTTACGACATCGTTCAGAAGGTACCTGGTGCGATAGGCTTTGTGTCGCTGGCGATTGGCGTCTTCGCACTCATTTTCGAGCCCTTATCAGCCAAGCTGCCGTCGGCCTGCTTGGTCGTGGCCGGCGTCCTAGCGCTGTACATCAGTTTTTTTGACCACTGTAAGGGCGACTACGAGGAGGGAGGCCGGAAGCTGACCGTCCTGTACAACGAGCTCCGTGACCTCTACCGCGGGGTGCAAGGCGGCATGGACGTGTCCGCGGCGCATGCGAGCTTGAAATCGATCGAAATGAAATACTACGCCACCTGCGTCAGCAATCAGATCGCTGGCAGCGATTGGTATGCCCACTACAAGTTCTTCGCCCAGATGCAGCATGACTGGATCGACGAGCAGAAACGTTTCACTTGGCGAGACAAGGTGCCGCTGTCGTTCAGGGTTTGGCTCATTCTTCTGGTCGTTATTGGCGGGCTCTGGGCCGCTTGGGCGCTCCTCTAGTGCGGGCCGTCGCGCCCCGGCGAGGGAAAGTGGTCTTGCCGACAGCGGGCCCGAATGGAGCCAGCAACAGCAGCAGGTCCGAGCGGTTGGCTCACCGGCTGATCAGGCAACCTGCGATCGCTCTTCAGAACTTTGGCGGGTTCCGAAGCGGGATTGGTGAGCGGCCGCTGCGAAGTTCAGCTTCGGGTCACGGGCAGGCTATTCCGCTCAAGACCGAGTATCAGCTTCGGTGGACCAAGCGGGTATCCGCTTTTGACCGCTGACCTGACCTTCGCTGGGCTTCAGATGCCAAAGCCTAGCTGCAAGGGTGATGCTTGACCGCTACGACATACCCGACAGCGCAGAAGCGCCAAAGCGCCATGCTTTTTGCTCGGAGCCGCCACTACCGTCAGAGCGACACGAGCTTCGCCGTGGTACACGAGTGTGGTACGCAGCCGTGGTACACACTCCTCCCCTTCACCTAACCCTTTCAACGCGCTAAGGAGTTCCCGTCTGGCACACGACGCCTCCCTCCGTCTCCGCCAGACACGCCTGTCAGCGCCATACAGCCGGGCTTCCAGCGAGGGCGCGCCGGCTTTGGCTAGCCGATCAGCCAGTTTGTCCCGTCCGAATAGACCGGCGCCTTGTTGGAGCCTCCGCCGGCTGCGACGCTGGCGAAGGTGGTCGCGGTCGCGTCAGTCACGAACAGCCGCGTCCCGGCGCCCACGGCGGATGCGCTGGGCAGCGTCGCCACCGTGAACACGGTCTTGCGGCTGCGGTGGACATTGGTGATGAGCACCGGCGCCGTGCCGCCGGGGAGGACCTGATATTCCACCACGGCCAGCTCGCCGGCCGGGATCACCAGGTCTTCCGCGATGCCGGTGATGTAGAGGCCCGAGCCGGTGTCGGTGAAGGTGACGTTGCCGTTGGTGAAGATCAGCACGCCCGTCTTGTCCGGCAGGTTGGGCGCAGTGATCCGGTTGATCGTCCTGGCGGAAGCGAAGTTGAGCCGCTGGACCGAGGCTCCACCCACCAGAGCCAGGGTTCCGCCGCCGCTCACCGCAGCCTCCCACAAGGTGGCGCCGTCGACGTGCAGGTTGATCGCGCCCCGGCTCAGCGTCGGGATGATGCGGTTGGCCACGCTGGTGGCGCGGGGGACGTAGCCCACCACGCCCGAGCCGTTGGCCTGCCTCGCGCCGCCGTGGTCCGAGGAGTAGGACTGGTCCAGAATGGGCGTGCCGTTGGTCCAGCCGCCGAAGTGGACGAAGGCGTGGACGCTGGGATTCGCCTGGGACGGCAGATGCAGGCCGGTGGCGACGTTCGATCCGACGCCGTTCTGGCCCCAGATGAAGTTCGTTCCGAAGAGGCTGGATCCGTAGACGGTGGACGACCTGACCGCCGTGGCTCCTGTCGCGCGACAGCCGAAGTAGCCGCCGAACAGGGCCGCGCTGTCGCCCTTCAGGTCCGCGCCCGTGGTAAAATCGCCCACCACATAGGGGTTGATGTGGATCGAGCCCTTGCCACCGTCGTCGATGGCGGTCCCCGGCACGCCCTCGACGTAGAGGTTCATCGAGGAGAGGCCCTCGCAGAGCCGCCGGACCTTGAGGCCGTCGGCGGCCGCCGACACCTCGCACGAGGAGACGACGTAGGACAGGGCTCGTCCGGCCCCGCCCGTCGTTGCGTCGTTGCCGATGTCGAAGCCCTGGCGCCAGCCGCGAGAAGTGACCTTGTGGATGTTCGCCAGGCCGTGGTCGACATCGGGCCGAACCTTCACCCCGGTCCCCGTGCGGGTTCCGCTGAACGAGCTCGACCAGTTGGCCTGCAGGAAGTAGCTGTCGGACAGGCTGGAGGTAGTCAGCCGGTCCGCCTGGAGGCCGTCGCCCGCGCCGCTTTGGAAGGCGACCAGCTTCTCCAACGTGTTCGTACCCTGGAGAATTCCCGCGTCGATCACCGGGACATTCGCGTTCTGGCGTCCGTCGAACCTGATCTTGCTGATCCAGACGGAGCCCTTGCCTCGCCGGGCGGCTTCGTTCGAAACCAGATCGAGGGTCGGCCTGGCGGCGCTGGAGCCGATCACCCGCGAGCCCACGGGCGTCGTCGCGAACGCTTCGCCGCTCCCCGCGCCTTCCAAAGTCAGGCCGTGGCCCTGATAGGTGATCGCCGCCCCGTTCGGCGGAGCTACGACGCCGGGGCCGGTCCACTCCCCGCGTGGGATGCGTAGCGTCAGCGGCCCCGCGCCGCCCCAGGCGTCTGAAAGGGCGTTGTTGATCTGGGTCGTGCCGCTGCCTGCGGCGTCCGACACCGATGGCGTCTCGCGCAGCTTGGCTTGGATCGAGCCGAGAGGGGCGGTGTCGTCGACGGCCGGAACGGTGACGTTTCCAGGCCTGGCCGCAGCGTCCAAAGCCTTGGCCGCTCCCGGCGTGAGCCCGATCCCCAAGATGGCTCCCCCTAGAACGCCTCGCCTGGATGCGTTGTCGCCTGTGCTCGTCATTGCCGGAACCCTTGCTGCCGACGAGCAGAATGGCCGCTGGGAGACGGCATGGCGAGGGTCGGCGGCGCGGCTTGTCGGCTTGGGCCTATGGTCCTGCCTGCATCTTGGCGCGCCTCGAACCGTCGCGCTCGGCCATCTGCAAGGGATCGTTGATCTTTCCCGGCTAGCGTTCCCCTGGGGAATGCGTCGGCTCACGCCCCGCGCTTCCCTCTGAACCGGCCTGGGCGCAGCAGGGAGCTAGATCATGGTCTTGGGTCGTGGCGAACGTCTCGGACTCGCGCGGCGCACCCGAGCACCCGCCAAGGTCGCGGCCGGAAGGCAGGGGTCGGCTGATGCTCGCTAAGCTTCGAAAGCCGGCGGCCACGGCTGATGCGGGCTCTCAGCGGGACCTTCTGGCGATCACGGGCCTGGTGACGGTGGTCTCCCTGGTTTCGGTGCTCTTTTCCTTCGCCTGGCAGAACCCGCTGTCCGCCCCGTCCATGCCGGCCATCTCCGCTGGGCTTCTGGCGGCCTCTGTGCTGTTGGCGCGCCAGGGGCGCAAGGCTTGGTCGCGGGCCCAGGCGACCTCGGCGCGGCTCGCCTATGTCCTTCACCACGACCCGAACACCCAGCTGCTGAACCTCGGCGGGCTCAGCCGAAACCTGCTCAGCCACCGCGAGGCGGGGCTCAAGTCCGGCTCCTGGAACGGCTACGGGGCGCTTCTCGCCATCACCCTGACGCGTCTGGGCGCGCTTCGCGACGAACTGGGCGAAGGCTATTCGGAAGAAGCCTTTCGCGGGCTGATCTCCCGGCTCAAGCAGGTCTTCGGCGACCATGACCGCATCGCCCTCCTGTCGGAGGACACGGTGGTCGTGTGGACGCAGGATCTGGACATGAAGCGGTTCATCCTGATGGGCGACCAGCTGCGTCGGCTGCTCGACCATCCGGTGCAGACGCCCGCGGGCGCGATCACCCTGCTGCCGGCCATCGGCGTCGCCTTCGCGGACGCGGACCTCATCGATCCCCGGGAGGCCATCCGCCGCGCCCGTCTGGCGCTCTCGGCCGCCAAGCTGGCGCCCAGCCAGGCGGCCATCTTCGAGCCGGCTCTGGACCAGTCCGGCAAGCTGAGGGTCGAGCTCGAGGCGGAGATGCGGCAGGCGTTGCAGGACCGAACCCTGTGGATGGCCTATCAGCCGCAGATCAATGACAAGGGAGAGCTGGTCGGCGTCGAGGCGCTCATGCGCTGGCGGCATCCCAAGCGCGGCGACATCCCGCCCTCCGTCTTTATTCCCCTCGCCGAAAACTGCGGCTTGGGCGAAGCGCTGGGCGAGTTCGCGCTGGACACCGCCATGGCCGACTCCCGCCGCTGGCGCGGGATCAAGGTGGCCGTCAATGTCTCCCCCGTCCAGCTCAGGTCGAAGGCCTTCCTGGCCGTCGTTGAGCGGCTGCTGAAACGGCATGGGGTGCGCGCCCAGGATTTCGAGGTCGAGATCACCGAGGGCGTCCTGCTGGAGCGCGACGCCGTGGTGCTCGGCAATCTGGAGGGCCTCAAGAGCCTCGGCTTCCAGATCGCCCTGGACGATTTCGGCACCGGCTATTCCAGCCTCGGCTATCTCAGCCAGTTCGCGGTCGACAAGATCAAGATCGATCAGTCGTTCGTGGCTCACCTCGGCGACCGGCCAGACGCCTCGGCCGTCATCAAGGCCATCGTCGACCTGTCCGACGCCCTGGGGCTGAACGTCCTAGCCGAAGGGGTGGAGACCGGCGGCCAGCTGCGCATTCTCAGGGACGAGGGCTGCAAACTCGCTCAGGGCTATTTCGTCGGCAAACCCGCTCCTGCCAGCACCATCGACGTCCTGGCTCAGGATCTCGGCAGACGGGCCGCCTGAGGTCGCGGCTTTCGCGCTGACGGTCAGCGTCGGCGCCGACCGCGATGCTCCGCGATCGGCTCAGCTGAAACAAAGTCCACTTCCGCGCTTTTCCATGGCAGCCCGCCAGGAAAGGTATTGGACAGATGAGCACGACCCACCCCTCTGTCTATTATTCACGTTCACCGGCTGTTCATCTTGATGACAGCGCCGGACGTAAGAAGAACCCGCGCTCGATTGGGGGAGCGCATGTCGCGGCGGTCGGGCTGTGGGTCGCCGTGGCGTTCGGGCCCACGGCCATCCAGGCCATCGAACTGCCGGAAGCTGCGGCCGTGTCCGACGGCGATCTGCTGAAGATCGAGCTGGTCGCGCCCAAGGAGCCGGCGCGCGCCCCTGGCTCCACCCTGACGGTGGGCGAGGTCGTCGACGGCTTCTCACGCCAGGCGCTGGCGAACGCCCGCCAGCCTCAGCTCGTGTTCGACCCCTATATCCCCGCCGACTGGAGCTATGCGGAGTTCGAGGCCATCGACGCTTCCCCGCCTCGCCGCGTCCACGCGGTCGCGTCCGTGGTGGAGAGCGAGCCCCAAGCCGTCGAGCCCCGGGTGGTGCGTCTGAACGGCGAGGATCGTGGCTTCGGCTTCGGTGAGCGCCTGCCTGACTTCGCGGCCGAGCGCCGCGCGCGTCGTGACGCGATAGAAGGCGCCTCGGGCTCGCGCGCGCCCGCTGCGGCAGAGCGGCGAGCCGCCCAGCCGACGGTCGTTGTGGTCGCGTCAGAGGCCCCGGTCGCGGCCGAAGACGATCAGGGCTGAGCCAGCCGCTCCAGCAGCTCCGTCAGCGGCCGCGCCATTCGGCTGCCGGCCGCGAACGGGTTGGGCGGCAGCTCGCCGCCGCCGCCGCCGCCGGCCCCGCCGCTCATGATCATGGTCGCGCCTCCGCCCGGCGCGGGCGCGACGCCGACGGGGGCAGGGCCGGGCTGGCCCTGCGGCGCTGCCGCGGCCATGCGCTCGCGCATCCGCTGGGCGCGCTCCGCCACGGCGCCGTTCACCGCCTCCGCCTGTTCGGGCGAGAGCGAGGCCTTCAAGCGCGACAAATAGTTCGGGGCGTTCCGCTGGTTGACGAGGGGCTGGCCCTGCAACTCGGTCAGCAGCCGGGTCAGGAGCGGCTTCTGCTCTGCGGTGAAGGTCAGCTTGCCGTCACGAGACAGCTCGTTCAGCGCGGCGAGGTGGCCCATCAGCTCCATCACCGGCCGCATCGCCGTCATGGCCGCCCGGCGCCGCTGCATCTCCTCCGACGGCATGGCGGGCATGGAGGGCGCGGAGCCCTGCTCCGGCGCAGGGAAGGCGGGAAAGTCCTGCTCCTGGGCCGACGCGGCGGTGGCGAGGCCCCAGGCGGCGAGGGCGGCGGCGGTGGATGAGGCGAGGCGGTTCATCGGCGATCTCCTGTCGCGGCGATATCTCGCCAACCGGGCGAAACGGCGGCGGGCGCGTCGCAACACTGAAACACGACCGCCGATGGTCGCTCAAGCGTCACATCCGAAGCCGCAGGAAGGTTGACGCGGGGTGATCTTGGCAGGGGCGGCCCGCAGGGCTACTCCGGTCCCACCATTACAGGAGAAAGACCATGGCCGATCTCGCGTCCGTCACCCAAGCCATCCGCGAGCGCGTGGGCGAGAACTCCGGTCTGGGCAAGACCGTGAAGATCGACACCGGCGAAACGGGCAAGATCTACATCGACGGCGCCTCCGTGCCCAATCAGGTGACGAACGACGACAAGCCGGCGGACGCGACCGTCTCCATCGGCTGGGACGACTTCATGGCCCTGTCCGAAGGTCGCCTCGACCCGATGATGGCCTTCATGCAGGGCAAGCTGAAGATCGCCGGCGACATGATGATCGCCCAGAAGCTGGCGCCGCTGCTGAAGCGGTAAACGATATTCGATCCTCCCGCTCTGGGGGAGGGGAACCATGCGAAGCATGGTGGAGGGGGCCAACCGCAGGCTCCGGTGCTTGGGGCAGGTCCCCTCCACCGCTTCGCGGTCCCCCTCCTCCGATGGGGGAGGATTAACCATGCACTTCCAGCACTCTGACCGCGCGCTTCAGTGGCAGGACCGCCTGCGCCGCTTCATGGAGGCGGAGGTGTTCCCGGCTCAGGCGCGGTACTGGGCCGAGGTGCGCGAGAACCCGGACCGTCAGCCCCCGACCATGGAGGCGCTGAAGGCCAAGGCGCGCGACGCGGGCCTCTGGAACATGTTCCTGCCGGGCGAGCACGGCGCCGGCCTGACCAACCTCGAATACGCACCGCTGGCCGAGATGATGGGCCGGGCGCTGTGGTCGGCGGAGGTGTTCAATTGCAACGCCCCGGACACGGGAAACATGGAGGTGCTGCACCTCTACGGGAACGCCGAGCAGCAGGGGCGCTGGCTCAAGCCTCTGATGGCCGGTGAAATCCGCTCCGCCTTCCTGATGACCGAGCCGCAGGTCGCCTCCTCCGACGCCACCAACATCGAGACGCGGATCGAGCGCGACGGCGACCACTATGTGATCAATGGGCGCAAGTGGTGGTCCACCAACATGGGCCACCCGAACGTCAGGCTGGCCATCGTCATGGGCAAGACCGACCCCGACGCCGCCGTCCACGCCCAGCAGAGCCAGATCCTGGTGCCGCTGGACACGCCGGGGGTGCGGGTCGAGCGGATGCTGTCGGTGTTCGGCTATGACGAACGGCCCATCGGCCACGCCGAGGTGGTGCTGGAGAACGTCCGCGTCCCGGCCGAGAACCTGATCGCCGGCGAGGGCAGGGGGTTCGAGATCGCCCAGGGGCGCCTGGGCCCCGGCCGCATCCACCACTGCATGCGCGTGATCGGCGCGGCGGAGCGGGCGCTGGAGCTGATGTGCGAGCGGCTGCTCAGCCGCGTCGCCTTCCGCAAGGCCATCGCCGAACACTCGGTGTGGGAACAGCGCGTGGCGGACGCCCGCACAAACATCGAGATGTGCCGACTGCTGGTCCTCAAGGCCGCCTGGATGATGGATGTGGCCGGGGCCAAGAACGCTCGCTCGGAGATCGCCCAGATCAAGGTGGCCGCGCCCCGCATGGCGCTTCAGATCATCGACGACGCCATCCAGGCGTTCGGCGGCGCGGGGGTTTCGGGGGATACGCCCCTGGCGGAGATGTATGCGACGGTTCGCACGCTGCGCATCGCGGATGGTCCCGACGAGGTGCACAACCGCACCATCGCGCGCCTGGAATACGCCAAGCACGGCGGCCGCCCGGTGCGCTGAGACGGCAGAAGGGCCCGACGCTCGCGCGCCGGGCCCTCCCGGTCAGCCGACGAGAACCGTCAGCTCTTCTTCTTGCTCGACTCCGAGCTCATGGACGCCGACGAGGCGTTGTCGGAGCCCGAGCGGCTCTGCTGCTCGCGATCCGCGGCGCCCATGCTGGCGTGAGCGGACGAGCCGTCGCCGCCATCCGCCACGTCGCCGACATAGGGATTGGGCGAGGGCGTCTTGTTCTGGTCGTCCTGGTCGCGGTTTCCGCGCAGGGCGCTCATGATGCCGCCGCCGGAGCCGTCCTTGTTGGCGTCCTGCTTGCGGCTGGAGCGCCAACTGTCGAACTCGGAGCCGAACTTCTGCCGCCGCTCGTCGCGCCAGGAGCGGTAGTCGTTGTCCAGGCTCGACATCTGGCTCTCGCGCCAGTGCAGATAGTCCGGCTCGAAATCATGATGCTGGCTGGACTGGTGCTGCGAGCGCCCCTGGTCCCAGCTTGAGTGCCCGCCGCCGAACTGGCTCTGGGAGCCCTGCTGGCCCTGTCCGTAGGCGCCCATGCCGTACTGGCTCTGGGAATTCTGCGAGCCCTGTCCGTACTGGCTCTGCGATCCGCCGTACTGTGACTGCCCGTAGGATTGGCCGCGCTGCTGGTCCTGGCTCTGCCAGATCTGGGAGCCGGGGGCGTGGCTCTGGCTCTGGTAGGCCATGTCGTGCTGCTGACCGCTCTGGCCGTACTGCGACTGGCCGCCCTGCCCATAGCCCTGGCCGTAGTTGGAGCCGCCGTAGCCGCTGTGCGACCCCTGACCGAACTGGGGCTCCTGGTGCTGCTGGTGGTGCTGCTGGCCGCCCATGCCGTAGGTTCCGCCCGATCCCTGGGACTGCGAGCCGCGCTGGAAGTCCTGGCTCTGGTGCGAGCCGCCGCCGAACCGCTGGTTCTGGTTCTGGCCGCCCTGGCCGTAGCCGCCGCCGGATGAGCCGCCGTACTGACCCATCTGGGCGCTGGACTGACCGCCGTAGGAGGACTGGCCGAGGTGCGAGCCCTGGCCGGAGGTGTCATGGCCGCCATAGAGTTGGGAGCCCTGGGCGGTTTCGCCGTGCCCGCCCTGGCCCCAGTCGCCGCCGCGGCCCGCGGAGCCGCCGCCGAAGGCCTGGCTCAGCGCGCCGGAGCCGTGTTGCTGAGGCTGTTGGTGTTGCTGCTGCTGGCCCTGGTTCTGCCAGGCCTGGGCCCCTTGGCCCTGCGGCTCCCAGTTCGGCCGGCCCTGGTGCTGCGCCTGGTTCTGCTCGCGCGGCTCCTGCCAGCTGCGCTGTTCGCCGCCGCCCTGACCCTGCTGCATTCGGTGCTCGTCACGCTCGCGGTCGCGGTCTTGATCGGAGCGCGAGCTGAAAGGATTCATCATGTCCGGATCTCCCTTGTTGGGTGACCCGGAAACCGGAGGCCTTCGCCGCTGGTTCCTGGAACACGACTTGGTGAACGGCCACGCTTGGCCTAGAGGAACCGCATGGCCAGACCGCCGAAAAAGCCGGATGCCCAAGCGGTCGAGGAGGCCTTGAAACGGGTCTTCGAACAGCTGGAGGCCCGGCCTGCGCCGGAAGCCCTCGTCGAACACGCGATCAAGCTGTCGACGCGCAAGTCCGACCCCAGGAACTAGCCAGAAACTAGGCCGCGTCCGACTCGGGCATGTTGCGAGGGATGTCCAAGGCCTCGGCCAGACGATTGCGCGCGCGGTTCACGCGGCTCTTGATGGTGCCCAGCGCGCAGCCGCTGATCTCGGCTGCTTCCTCGTAGGACAGGCCGGCGGCCCCCACCATGACGATCGCTTCGCGATGCTCCGCGGGGAGACGGTCAAGCGCCGAACGCAGCGCGGTTAGCTCCACCGTCCACTCCTGACTGCCTTCGGTGGATAGGCCCAGGGCGTGCTTGCCGTCCTCGTCGGGCACTTCCCGGCCCCGCTTCGTGGCGGTGGTGTACCAGGTGTTCCGGAGGATGGTGAAAAGCCAGGCGCGCAGGTTGGAGCCGGGCTCGAACCGCTGGCGATAGGTCCAGGCCTTGGTCAGCGTCTCCTGCACCAGGTCGTCGGCGTCGGCGGGGTTGCGCGACAGCGACCAGGCGAAGGCCCTAAGCGAGGGAATGCGCTGGATCACCGCCTCGCGCCAGTCGGAGGGATCGACGATGCCGGCCCTCTCCCAGCGAGCGCTCGGCTGGCGTTCCTCCTCAGGCGAGGGGGCGGACGGCTCGGAAAGCGACATGAGACCTTGGCCCTGGCGGAAACTGTGCGAGCGCCACGTCCGCCCGCGGTTGGCTAACGCGAGCCTTCCGCCGCCGTTCCGACGTTTTTGCTCGCCTTGCCGGTGAACTGCGGTCAAGGTCTCAACCGGATGCCGCCGAGGGCCGTATAGTCTGCATGGCCGATGGAAGACCTGACTTCGACCTGCCCGTCGAAGCCGCCCTGCTGGATCGCTATCGCGCCGTTCGCGCCGAAACGCTGCGCCGGGCCGAGGGGCTCTCGGCCGAGGACATGGCGGCTCAGTCCATGCCTGACGCCAGCCCGTGCAAATGGCACCTGGCGCACACCAGCTGGTTCTTCGAGGCCATGCTGCTGTCCCGCCGCGCCGGCTACCGACCGGTGGACGACCGCTTCCAGCGGCTGTTCAACAGCTACTACGAGGCGCTGGGAGATCGCGTCGCCCGTCCTGAGCGAGGGCTGATGACGCGCCCCTCGCTCGCGGAGGTGCTGGCCTATCGGGACGAGATCGACCGTCGCATGGCGACGCTTCTGCGGGAGGGGCTCGCCGACGGGCGGGAGCGTGACCTGCTCGAGCTCGGCCTCCATCACGAGCAGCAGCATCAGGAGCTGATGCTGATGGACCTGCTCCACCTTTTCTCCCGCAATCCGCTGGAGCCGCCCGCCTTCGCCCGCGAGCCGAGACGGGCTCCCGCCGAGGCCACGAGCGGCGGGTGGCGTTCCTTCCAGGGCGGACTGGTCGAGATGGGCGCAGGGGACGAGGCTTTCGCCTTCGACAACGAGCGACCGCGACATCGCGTGTGGCTGGAGCCGTTCGGATTGGCCGCCGACCTCGTCAGCTGCGGGGACTGGCTGCGCTTCATGGCCGAGGGCGGCTACGACAGGCCGGAGCTGTGGCTCTCGGACGGCTGGGCCACGGTGCGGGCGGAAGGCTGGCGCGCGCCGCTCTACTGGAAGGAGGGCGCGGAGGGCTGGACCGTCTTCACCCTGGCCGGCCCGAAACCCGTCGATCCCCTGTCGCCGGTGAGCCACGTCAGCTTCTACGAGGCCGACGCCTACGCCCGCTGGGCCGGTGAACGGCTGCCGACCGAGGCGGAATGGGACCACGCCGCGCGCAGCGATCCCGCCGCCTTCTCCAACCTGTTCGGCGAGGTCTGGCAGTGGACCGCGAGCGCCTACGGGCCCTATCCGGGCTTCGAGCCGACGCCCGGAACCGCCTCCGAATACAACGGGAAGTTCATGGCCAACCAGCGGGTGTTGCGGGGTTCGTCATGGGCGACGCCCGACGGCCACGCGCGGGTCAGCTACCGCAACTTCTTCTACCCGCATCAGCGGTGGGCCTTCACGGGGGTCCGGCTGGCCGCGCGCGAGGCGGCCGGGCGCGACCCGGCGAGGGCGCTGTTCGAAGATGAGTTGAAGGCGGGTCTGAGACGTCGGCCTCGCAGCCTGTCGCCCAAGTGGTTCTACGACGCGGAGGGGTCGCGGCTTTTCGAGGCGATCACGCGACTGCCGGAATACTATCCCACCCGCCAGGAGGCCGCCCTGCTCGCCGCGAGCGCCGAGGACCTCGCCGGGGCCATCCCCTCGGGCGCGGTTCTGGTCGAGTTCGGCTCAGGGGCTAGCGAGAAGACGCGCATCCTGCTGGACGCCCTGGGGAATCGTCTGGCGGCCTACGCGCCCGTGGACATAAGCGCCTCGGCCTTGAACGGCGCGGTCGACCGGATTCGCGCGGCCTATCCAGAGCTGACCGTCGCTCCGGTGCAGGGCGACTTCCTTCACCTGCGGGACCTGGGCGCGCAACTCCCGCCCGGCCCGCGCGTCGGCTTCTTTCCCGGATCGACCATAGGCAATCTGTCCGAGGAGGAGGCGATCGCCTTTCTGGCGGACGCGAGGGCGCTGCTCGGCGCCGGAAGTCGCTTCATCCTCGGCGTGGATCTGGTGAAGGCGGAAGCCGTGCTGCTCGCCGCCTACGACGATGCGCAAGGCGTGACGGCCGCGTTCAATTTGAACCTGCTCGCCCGCGCCAACAGGGAGCTGGGCGCGGGGTTCGACCTGGACGCCTTTCGCCATCGGGCCGTGTGGAACTCCGCCCAAAGCCGCATCGAAATGCATCTCGTCGCCACGAGCCGAACATCGGCCGTCGTCGGTGGAGAGACGTTCCGGTTCGAGGTCGGAGAGGGCGTCCACACCGAGAACTCCCGCAAGTTCACGGAAGCGTCGACGCGACTGATGGCGGAGGCCGCAGGCTGGACCGTGTCGGCGTTTCTGCCGGGCCCGGAACCTGCGGTCGCCCTGGCGCTGCTCAGCGCCTGATCTTATTCTGCGGGCGGCGGCGCGCCGCGGCCGGGCGCGCGAGTGCCGTGGGAGGCTTCACCCCCCTTGCGGCCCGCCTGCGCGGCCAGGTTGCGGTCCTGGGAAAAGGAGCGCTTCTCGGACGGGACGGAGGCGCCGCCCTTGCGGGCGATCTCTCGTTGGCGCGCCGGGTCCATCGAGGCGAAGCCCCGCTTGGACACGCCCGAGGCCTTGGGAGGCTGGCTAGTCGCCATGGGGTTGGTCCTTTCGTGCTGACGCTGTCGGTCGCCTTCTGAACCCGGAGCATCCCAACCGGTTCCGGGAGCCCCCGCGATCACTTTCGCGCGCGGAATCGTTGACTTGCAGCGACTCAGGAGAGGTTGCGCAGGCCGGCGAGCGGGCGGGAGTCGCCCTCGCCGGGCTCCGGCTGGAAGGTCGGCATTTCTTCGGGAGCCGCGCCGGGTTGAAGGTCCGGCTGCGGGGTGACAGGGGGCTGCACCTCCGGCTGGCCGCCGGGTTCCTGGGGAGGCGTGTAGGTCATGGAGGACTCCTTTCTCCCCACAGGAACCCGCGCGGGGAGAGGGGGTTCATCCGCCGAGCCAGACAGGAGAGCCGGTCCATGAGCGACACCACCGCCGCGAACTTCCTCAACCCCGAGGACATCGAGGAGGCGAACGACGCCGCCAGCGCCGAGCTAAGTCGACAGGCCGACGAAATCCTGCGCGAGGGCAGGGTGCTGAGCACGGACGCCGACGATCTGGCGCAGGGCGGTCCGACCGGCGACGCCCGTGACGCGTCCTCTAGCTATTCGGCCGACGACGTCGACCGTGGGGCAGGCGCCGCGCGGATCCGCGAGGCGGCGCGGGAAGACGCCGACGCCGCCCGGCTCTGGGCGCTGGAGCGCGGGCACCGTGTGGAGAGCGCCATTCGCGAGGAGCCGCTCCGCGCCACGCTCTACGCGCTCGGCCTGGGCGTGCTGATCGGCCTGCTGCTCAACCGCTGAGGCGGCCCAGCGCCCGATCGCCGACGAAGGGGTTGGTCCGCCGCTCCTGGCCGAAGGTGCTGGGCTGGCCATGGCCCGGGACGAAGGTGATGTCGTCCCCGAGCGGCCACAGCTTTCCCGTGATGCTGTCGATCAGGGCCTGCGGGTCGCTCTTCGGGAAGTCGGTGCGGCCTACCGAGCCTTGGAACAGCACGTCTCCGACCTGGGCGAAGCGGGCGACGCGGCAGACGAAGATCACGTGGCCCGGCGTGTGCCCCGGGGTGTGAAACACCTCCCACTCCGTCTCACCGAGCGTCAGCCGGTCTCCTTCGTCCAGCCAGCGGTCGGGCGTGAAGCTGCGCGCATCCGGCAGGCCGTAGGCTCGGCCTTGGGCGGGAATGCCGTCGATCCAGAACTGGTCTTCCGGGTGGGGGCCGATGATCTGGAGCCCTGTCTTCTCCTGCATCTCGGCCGCGCCGCCGGCGTGGTCCAGGTGGCCGTGGGTGATCCAGATCTGGTCCAGCGTCAGCTCTCTCCGCTTCACCTCCGCCAGAACGATGTCGACCGATCCTCCGGGGTCGATCACCGCGGCCTTGTTGGTCTTGGCGCACCACACGACGGTGCAGTTCTGCTGGAGCGGGGTGACCGGGGCGATGAAGACGCCGATGGGGGAGGGGGCGTTGCTCATGCCCTCCAGATAGCCTCCCGCGCCGCCGTTCGCGAGCCGCGTTGACCTTCGGGGGCTCTATAGACATAAGGGCGGGCTTCGAGGCGCCGCTTCCCCCCGGGAGCGGCCCTTCTTGCTTTCAGAAATCCGCGCCGGGCCAAGCTTGATGCCCGCGCCCCAGAGCGTCAGACCGTCCATGCAAGTCGTCGAAAAGTCCTCCGAAGGCCTGAGCCGCGTGATCGCGGTCACCGTTCCCGCCGCCGAGCTGAACGAGAAGCTGGACGCCAAGATCAAGGAAGTCACCCCTCAGCTGCGCCTGAAGGGCTTCCGCCCCGGCAAGGTGCCGCCGGGCCACGTCCGCAAGACCTACGGTCGCGACCTCATGGGCGAGATCGTCAACACCACGCTCAATGAAACTAGCCAGAAGGCGCTGGACGAGGCCAAGGTGCGCCCGGCCGCCCCGGCCGAGATGAACCTGACCTCCGACATGGACAAGGTCGTCGCCGGCCAAGCGGACCTGTCCTACGAAATGTCGCTGGAGATCATGCCGGAGTTCACCCCGGCCGACCCCAAGACGCTGAAGCTGACGCGTCCCGTCTACGAGGCCGCCGACGAGGACCTGGACGAGGCGCTCAAGGAGCTGTCCGGCCAGGCCAAGACCTACGAAGACAAGAAGGGCAAGGCCGTGAAGGCCGCCGAGGGCGACCAGCTGACCATCGACTTCGTCGGCAAGCTGGACGGCGAGGCCTTCGAGGGCGGCTCGGCCGAGGACGCCGAGCTGGTGATCGGCTCCAACCGCTTCATCCCAGGCTTCGAGGAGCAGTTGAAGGGCGCCAAGGTCGGCGAGGAAAAGACCATCGAGGTCACCTTCCCCGAGGACTACCAGGCCGCTCACCTGGCCGGGAAGGCCGCGACCTTCGACGTCAAGGTGAAGGCCATCAAGGCCGAGGCGGAGACCGCCATCGACGACGAGTTCGCCAAGCGCCTGGGCTTGGAGTCGCTGGACAAGCTGAAGGATCTGCTGCGCCAGAACCTGAACCAGCAGTACGCCGGCGCCGCTCGGTTCAAGCTGAAGCGGGCGCTGCTGGACGCCCTGGACGGCGCCCACGACTTCCCGCTGCCGCCCAAGATGGTCGAGGCCGAGTTCGACGGCATCTGGCAGCAGGTCGAGGCCGACAAGGCCGCCGATCGGATGTCGGAGGACGACAAGGGCAAGTCCGACGACGAGCTGAGGGCTGAATACCGCAAGATCGCCGAGCGCCGCGTGCGCCTGGGCCTGGTGCTGGCCGAGATCGGCCGCGCTAACAACGTCACGGTCAGCGATCAGGAGCTCAACAACGCCGTCATGCAGGAAGCCCGCAACTATCCGGGCCAGGAGCGGATGGTGCTCGACTTCTACCGCCAGAACCCGCAGGCCGCCGCCCAGCTGCGCGCGCCGATCTATGAGGAGAAGGTCTGCGACCTGATCTTCACCCTGGCGGAGGTGACGGACCAGCCGATCACCAAGGAAGAGCTGCTGAAGGACGACGACGCGCTCTGATCCTGCGGGGCAGGAGAGACGAACAGGCCGCCGGGAGATGCTCCCGGCGGCCTTTTTCGTTCGCGGCCTTATTGAACCGGCGCGTCCTGCGCGGTGCGGCGTTGGGAGGCCAGGCCGCGAGCGATCTCCCGCTCCTGCATTCCAGGGTTCGGCCGATCGGGTCGGGCTGCGTAAAGGGCCTTCAGATAGTCCATGTCCCATTCTGTCAGCGCCTCCACGCTGGCGTCCGGATGGAACAGGTTCAGGATGGTGTTCTTGCCCTCGACCTCTTCGGGGTCCGGGTTCACCTGAGCCATGGAGACGAAGGCGATCTCGTCGACGAGGGCGGGGAAGCGCTTGCCCTGCGCCTTCTTCAGGTCGATCACCACGACGACCCAGGCCAGGTCGTGGCGGATCGGCGCGGCCAGACGGCTGCCGCCGCGCGAGGCCACGGAGATGGGGTCCTCGCTTCGCAGGCTGGTGGCGAGTTCGCCGGTGTCGACGGAGAATGGCAGGGCCACATGCCACCAGCGCAGCGGGGCCTCCTCCGAGCGGAAATCCCGCAGGGCGTCGCGGCCCAGGCTCGATCCGCCGGCGGTGGGCCTGAAGCCCATGCTAGAGCGCTGAACCAGGGCTTCGGCCGTGGCGCGCCCGTCCTCGGCGGCCAGCACGATGACGTTGGGCTTGCAGCCGGGCTCGCCCACCTCCAGGCCCAGCTCCAGGGCGAGCGCCGACACCCGATCGATCAGGTATTGGGCGTGGTTGGTCGGCAGGCCCGTGACGCCGACACAGACGGTGCGCGTCCAGGTGGCGAGGCTCGTCCCCCGGGGAGCGGCGCCCACCGATTCGACGAAGGCCTTGGACGCCTCCTGCAAGCGAAGGCCCTCGACGATGATGTCTTCGAGCTGCGCCTCGGGCTGCGGCGCGGACTGTGCCGCCACGGCGGGGGCGGGCGTCTGCTGCGGGGCGGGCGGCGCGGCGTCCTGGCCGGCGGCCAGCATGGCCGAGATCAGAAGGGAGGTCAGCATCGACGGTCTCTCGGCTGGTAGGAGGGGCCATCCTTAGCGCCGCGGCCGCCCCCTCGCCACGGCCGCCTTGCGTCGGACGCATGAGGACGCGATATCGTGGCGGCTGTGCGGCGCCGCCTGTGTCGTCGCCGACATCATCCCGAGAAGGCCGAAATGCGCGATCCGATCGACTATCTGCAGAACAACCTCGTCCCCATGGTCGTGGAGCAGTCCAGCCGGGGCGAGCGCGCCTTCGACATCTTCTCCCGCCTCCTGCGGGAGCGGATCATCTTCCTCACCGGGCCCTTCGAGGACGGCATGGCGTCGCTGATCTGCGCCCAGCTGCTCTTTCTCGAGTCGGAGAACCCGAAGAAGGAGATCGCCATGTACATCAACAGCCCCGGCGGTCAGGTGACCTCGGCGCTCGCGATCTACGACACCATGCAATACATCAAGAGCCCGGTCTCGACGGTCTGCATGGGCATGGCGGCCTCGGCGGGCTCGCTGATCCTGACGGCCGGCGAGGCGGGCCAGCGCATCGCCCTGCCGAACGCGCGCGTCATGGTGCACCAGCCCTCGGGCGGCTTCCGCGGCCAGGCCTCCGACATCGAGCGCCACGCCGAGGACATCCGCTACACCAAGCGGCGCCTCAACGAGATCTACGTCCAGCACACCGGCCGCACCCTGGAAGAGGTGGAGAAGACTCTGGACCGCGACTTCTTCATGAGCGCCGACGAGGCCAAGGACTGGGGCATCGTCGATCACGTCTACCACCGCCGCGACCAGGCCGAATCGGACGGCGTGAAGACGATCTGAGGCGGCTTACGGTCGCTGCTGGAAGCGCCTGAATCCGGCCTCGTCGGCTATGGCGAGCATCTCCGCATCGCCGGAGGTGTCGCCATAGGCGGCGGCGAGCCTGAGGCCGGGGCCATAGGCCTGCTCCAGCCGTCGCACCTTCTCCGCGCCCCGGCAGTTCTCGCCGGCGAAGGCGCCCGCGACGCGATCCTCCGCGTCGAACTCGAGCTGGGTGCCGAGAAGCCCGTCGGCGCCCAACCGCCTGGCGAAGGGCGCCACCGTGGTTTCTGGGCTGGCGGTGACGATCACCCGACGCGCGCCCTTTCGACCCCAAGCCTCCCAGCACGCCAAGGCGTCCGGGCGCATGAACCGGCTCCAGGCGTGATCCGCGAAGCGTCCCGCATCGGCTTCCAGCTCGGCTCGCGGCGTCCCGAGCAGGAACTCGCGAACCGCCGCCGCCTTGATCCGTCCCCGGTCCCGATCCCGCGCATAGCCCGCCACCGCCGGCGCCAGTCGCAGCAGGCCCAAGGCGTAGCCGCCCCGGCCGCCGCGCCATTTCAGAAAGGCGGTGAAGCTGTCGCGGACGGTCAGCGTGCCGTCGAAGTCGAAGGCGACCAGCGGCGCATCCTGTTCAACGGGCTGGCGAATCGCCGTCCCGGTCCCCATGTCAGACATTCGCCGCGATCTCCCGCCAGCTTGCTGAAGCGTCCATCGTTCGTCCACCGGCCCGGTCCATTCCGGGGTTGTGGCGCGGGCCTGGATGGGTGATTGTCAATTTTTGAAGACCTTCGCGTCCACTGTGGTGGAATCAAACGCGGAGATGCGCGTTCCGGCTCACGTCGAGGCGGATCGCGGGAGTGAGAAGGGTCGATGACCAAGGCAGCCGGCACCGACGCGAAGAGCACGCTCTACTGCTCGTTCTGCGGCAAGAGCCAGCACGAGGTGCGCAAGCTCATCGCCGGCCCGACCGTGTTCATCTGCGATGAATGCGTCGAGCTCTGCATGGACATCATCCGTGAAGAGCACAAAATCTCCTTCAAGGCGTCCAAGGACGGCGTGCCCACCCCCCGCGAGATCCGCGAGGTGCTGGACGATTACGTCATCGGCCAGGGTCACGCCAAGAAGGTGCTCTCGGTCGCGGTGCACAACCATTACAAGCGCCTGAACCACGCCCAGAAGAACAACGACGTCGAGCTGGCCAAGTCCAACATCATGCTGATCGGGCCGACGGGCTCGGGCAAGACGCTCCTGGCCCAGACGCTGGCGCGCATCATCGACGTGCCGTTCACCATGGCCGACGCCACGACCCTAACCGAGGCGGGCTATGTCGGCGAGGACGTCGAGAACATCATCCTCAAGCTGCTGCAGGCGTCCGACTACAATGTCGAGCGGGCCCAGCGCGGCATCGTCTACATCGACGAGATCGACAAGATCTCGAGGAAGTCGGACAACCCCTCCATCACCCGCGACGTGTCGGGCGAGGGCGTGCAGCAGGCACTGCTGAAGATCATGGAGGGCACGGTCGCCTCCGTGCCGCCGCAGGGCGGCCGCAAGCACCCGCAGCAGGAGTTCCTGCAGGTCGACACCTCCAACATCCTGTTTATCGTCGGCGGCGCGTTCGCCGGGCTGGAGAAGGTGATCTCCGCGCGCGGCGAGGGGGCCTCCATCGGCTTCGGGGCCCGGGTCAAGGATATCGACGAGCGCCGCACGGGCGACATCCTCAAGGAGGTCGAGCCCGACGACCTGATGCGCTTCGGCCTGATCCCCGAGTTCATCGGCCGCCTACCGGTGCTGGCCACGCTGGAGGACCTGGACGAGACGGCGCTGGTGAAGATTCTCACCGAGCCGAAGAACGCCCTGGTCAAGCAGTACAAGCGCCTGTTCGAGATGGAGAACGTCGGCCTGACCTTCACCGACGACGCCCTGAGCTCGATCGCCAAGAAGGCGATCACGCGCAAGACGGGCGCGCGCGGCCTGCGCTCCATCATGGAGGGCATCCTGCTCGAGACCATGTTCGAACTGCCGACCTTCGACGGCGTCGAGGAGGTGGTGGTCAACGCCGAGGTGGTCGAGGGTCGCGCCCAGCCGCTGCTGATCTACTCGGAAAGCCGCAAGAAGGACGATCAGGCCGGCGCGGCCTAGGCTGTCACCTCCCTGAACCCGAAGGGGCTCGGGGAGACAGCCGCTCGCGCTGGCGGGCGGCAGGCGGGGGCGGCGCAGACCTGTCCGAGTTCGCCCCAGCACACCCTTTAATCCGCAGCGCCGCCCCCTCCTGCGCGCTGCGCGCGCTGTCCTCCCCACGCGCATCCGCGCGCGGAGAGGTGACGCAGACTGCGGCCCCGCCGCCACACCGGCTTCAGGTGAAAAGCGGTCGCTCACCAACCGCCGAGCCGCATCAATCGTGCGCCACCCAGCTTCCAAGCCCGCTGCCTGGACGGCGTGGCGGCGATATCCCCGCACAACTTCCGTCGTCGTCCCGCCACGCTTGAACACGGACGTTGACGAGCCACATACTCCAATGAACGCCGCCGGAATCGGCGGGCCGTCGCGACACGCCTCGGGCCTGTGCCCGGGGACGCCGGGACGGCGGGCCGGAGATCAGCGAAGGCCCTGAGGTGAGCATCATGTCCGAGAGTAAAGTCCTCCCCGTCCTGCCGCTTCGCGACATCGTCGTGTTTCCGCACATGGTGGTGCCGCTCTTCGTCGGCCGCGAGAAGTCGGTCCGGGCGCTGGACGAGATCATGCGGGGCGAGAAGCAGATCCTGCTCGCCACCCAGAAGAACAGTGTCGACGACGATCCCGCCGCCGACGCCATCTATCCGATCGGCGTCATCGCCACCGTGCTCCAGCTGCTGAAGCTGCCGGACGGCACGGTGAAGGTCCTGGTCGAAGGCCGCCAGCGCGCCCGACTGACGCGTTTCACCGATCGCCAGGAGTATTTCGAGGCGGAAGCCGAGGTCATCGCCGACGACGCCGGCGAGCCGGCCCAGGCCGAGGCCCTGGTGCGCGCGGTGATCGAGCAGTTCGAAGGCTATGTGAAGCTCAACAAGAAGATCCCGCCCGAGGCTCTCAGCTCCATCCCCCAGATCACCGACCCGTCCAAGCTGGCGGACTCGGTCGCGGCCCACCTGTCGGTCAAGATCGCCGACAAGCAGGGCCTGCTGGAGACCTTCGACGTGCCGCGCCGGCTGGAGAAGGTCTATGGCCTGATGGAGGGAGAGATCTCCGTCCTCCAGGTCGAGAAGAAGATTCGCTCGCGCGTGAAGCGCCAGATGGAGAAGACCCAGCGCGAGTACTATCTGAACGAGCAGATGAAGGCGATCCAGCGCGAGCTGGGCGAGTCCGACGATCAGCGCGACGAGCTGATGGAGCTCGAAAAGCGCATCCGCAAAACCAAGCTGTCGAAGGAAGCGCGGGCCAAGGCCGACGCGGAGCTGAAGAAGCTGCGCAACATGAGCCCCATGTCGGCGGAGTCGACGGTGGTGCGGAACTACCTGGACTGGCTGCTGTCGATCCCGTGGGGCAAGGCCAAGACCAAGGCCATCGACCTGAACGGCGCCGAGACCATCCTCGAGGAGGACCACTACGGCCTGGAGAAGGTGAAGGAGCGGATCCTCGAATACCTGGCGGTCCAGGCGCGCACCGGCTCGCTGAAGGGGCCGATCCTCTGCCTCGTCGGCCCTCCGGGCGTCGGCAAGACCTCGCTCGCCAAATCCATCGCCAAGGCGACGGGGCGTGAATACGTCCGCATGTCGCTCGGCGGCGTGCGCGACGAGGCCGAGATCCGCGGTCACCGCCGGACCTACATAGGCTCCATGCCGGGCAAGATCATCCAGTCCATGAAGAAGGCGAAGACCACCAACGCCATGATCCTTCTGGACGAGATCGACAAGCTCGGCGCCGACTGGCGCGGCGACCCGTCCTCGGCCCTGCTGGAGGTGCTGGACCCGGCGCAGAACTCGACCTTCGGCGACCACTATCTGGAGGTCGACTACGATCTCAGCCAGGTGATGTTCGTCACCACGGCGAACAGCCTGAACATGCCTCAGCCCCTGATGGACCGAATGGAGATCATCCGGGTCAGCGGCTACACCGAGGACGAGAAGGTCGAGATCGCCAAGCGCCACGTCCTGCCCAAGCTCTTGGCCGACCACGGCCTCAAGGACGGCGAGCTGGCGGTGCCGGACGAGTCGATCCGCGAACTGATCCGCTACTACACGCGCGAGGCCGGCGTTCGGTCGCTGGAGCGGGCGCTGGGCGGTTTGGCGAGGAAGGCCGTGCGGGAAATGGCCAAGACCAAGGTGGTCGCCATCACGGTCGACAGCGAGAAGCTGGCTGAATACGCGGGCGTGCGGAAGTATCGCTATGGCGAGACGGACGCGGAGGATCAGGTCGGCATCGTCACCGGCTTGGCCTGGACCGAGTTCGGCGGCGACATCCTGACCATCGAGGCGATCAAGATGCCCGGCCGGGGCCGCATGACGGTCACGGGCAACCTCAAGGAGGTGATGAAGGAGTCCATCTCCGCCGCCGCCTCCTATGTCCGGGCCCGCTCGCTGGCCTTCGGGGTCAAGCCGCCGGTGTTCGAGAAGACCGACATCCACGTCCACGTGCCGGACGGCGCCACGCCCAAGGACGGCCCGTCCGCCGGTGTCGCCATGACGGTGGCCATGGTCTCGGTGCTCACCGGCATTCCGATCCGCAAGGACATCGCCATGACTGGCGAGATCACCCTGCGCGGCCGGGTCACCGCCATCGGGGGCCTGAAGGAGAAGCTGCTGGCGGCCCTGCGCTCCGGCGTGAAGACGGTGCTGATCCCCGAGGAGAACGAGAAGGACCTCGCCGACGTGCCCGACAATGTGAAGGGCGCGCTGGAGATCGTCGCCATCTCGACGGCGGACGAGGCGCTGAAGTGGGCCCTCACCGGTCCGCTGACGCCAACGGAGTGGGACGAGGCGGCCGAGCCGCTTCCCGCCGCGGCGCCGGCCGACCCCGCGGACGGCGCCACCGTGGTCAGCCACTGAACACGTCAATCCTGGACGTGAGCGAAGCGCGGCGGAGCCTCTCCGCCGCGCTTTTGCTTTGACCGCCGGAGGGCGACGCGGCTTTCATCCCGTCATGACCCGACGAGAGCTGATCGCCCGCGTGGCCCACCAGACCGGCTTGTCCCGCGAGCAGGCTCAGGCCGCCGTCCAAGCCGCTCTGGCGGCGATCGCCGAGGCGGTGAGCGCGGGGGAGCTGGTCCAACTGGCCGGCTTCGGCGCCTTCAGCCGCCATGAGCGCCCGGCCCACCAGGCGCGCAATCCGAGGACCGGCGAGCGCGTCGCCGTCGCGGCCAGCCGCACCGTTCGCTTTCGGCCGGGCGAGGGCTTCAAGAGCCTGCTGAACGGCTAGTCTTCGCCGAAACTCCGGCCTTCCTCGCGGAAGGAGTCGTCGTGGTCGCGCTCGCGGTCGTTGCGCGACAGGTTCTCGCGCCGCGCCCGGCTGGTCGTCGGGCTGACGTTGTCGGTGGCGTGCGACTTGGAACTGCGCATGTGGTCGACGTGGCTGTGCTTCTCGTCCCGTTCGCCGCCGCCTCCGGAGACCTGGCTCACCCGGCCGCTGGTGCTCACGCCGTCCGGGCGAGGGTCACGCGCTTCCGGCCTCGGCTTGGAGCGGTCCTCGTGGCTCGCTCCGGGGCCGCCCCAACGCTCGGTGTTCGGATGCTTCTCGGGCATGTCGTCCTCCGTTTCACTCAGGGAAGGAAGCGCCAAGGGCCGCGAAGGTTGCGCGCGGAAGCCGGCCGGGGAGGCCCCGCCCAGAGAACGCGCCGAGCAGGGATGGTGGGCGGCGAGGGGTTCGAACCCCCGACCCCCTCGGTGTAAACGAGGTGCTCTGACCAGCTGAGCTAGCCGCCCGTCCTTTCCGGCCGTCTCTTGAGCCGAAGCGGCCTGTCGCTAGAACCGGAAGCTGGCCCGCAGCATCAGGATATAGCGCAGGTAGTCCTCGACCTTCTCGGCGTCGGCGGTGATCGACAGCATGCCGAGCTCGTTGCCCACGTTCAGGCGGAAGCCCAGGATCGGGCCGCCGCCCTCGATGGTGTCGGGATCAAGCGTGAAGCTGGGACCGCCGGACACATAGCGGGCGATGGTCTGGCCGGGGTCGACCGACAGGTTCTGACGCCAGCCGAAGCGGACCTCGGGCCGGACCCAGCTGTTCTCGCCCAGCGACATGCCGACATTGACCGCGGCGGTGGCTGAAAGCAGGTGGCCTTCGCGGTCGCCGATCTCCAGATCGAAGGCCGAGCCGCCGCCCGTCTCCGTGCGCGCATCCTCGCTCAGGAAGAAGTATTCGGCATAGGCCTCGGGACGGATGGTGAAGCGGCCGAAGGTGCGCTCGTAGGAGGCGCCGCCCGCCGCCGCCACGGTGTAGCCGTTCCAGCTGGCCTCGTTGGTCAGGTTCAGCCCCGCGCCGACCAGGCGCCGCGTGGAGTCCAGCGACGCATAGCCCGCTGCGGCCCGCGCCCAGGTGGTCCAATGGACGCCTTGAGCCCGCCAGTAGAGGCCGAGCTCGATCAGGTTGGCCGACAGCACTTCCTCGGCCTCGGACTCAGGATCCTCGATGTCGGACGAGGTGAAGGCGAGCGACACGCCGACCGCGCCCAAGCCGGTGCCGCGCTCGACGCCGCCGGCGACGCCGAAGCCCTCCGAGCGGAAGCCATAGCCGTTCGCGGTGCGGTCCTTGTCGGCGTAGAAGCTGATCTCCTGCAGCCAGGCGCTGGTTTCGCCCGGCGCGGCCGAGGCGTTGCGGCCGGTCAGGGCGCGGGTGACGGCGTCCACCCCGCCGGCTAGCGACAGCAGCGAACCGCCCGAGTGGTCGGGCAGGGTCTGCTCATACAGGTTGAAGAAGCCCTCGCGCGTGCTCTGCGCGAGGAAGGCGTCCCGAACAGCCGTGTCGCGACCCAGCGCCTGATACAGCGGATCAAACTGGGCGCTCTCGACGCCGATCATGCCGGCTTCGGTCGCCGTGCGGCGACGCGCGTCGACGAACAGCTCGCCCGCCGCCTGGTTCACGCCGCTGGAGACAACGTAGAGATAGGGCGAGTTGGCCTGGATCGCGCTGGTGTCCAGCTGCCCCACGTTCAGCGTGCCGGCTTGGACGATCGTGAATCGCTGTTGCTGTTGCAGCAGGCTCTCGAAGGTGACGCCCAGGCCGGCGCCGTTGGCGAAGGTGGCGGTCCCGCTGACGTTGAAGCCGCCGCCCGTTCCCGCCGTGGGGTTGACGCGGACCAGCAGGTCGCCGTTGGCGCCGACGTTCAAGCTGGAGATATTGCTGCGGGTGTTCTGCCGCGCGTCCAGCGTGCCGTTCGAGACATTGACCTCCAGCGCGCCGTCGCCGTCCGTGACAGCGCCGCGCACCACGGCTCCGCCGCTGATCAGGAGGCGGTCGGCGCCCGCGCCGAAGCTGAGGTCGCCGGTGACCGAACCTTGCCGGATGTCGGCCGTATCGGCCCCGGAGCCGAACAGCACGTCGCCGATGATGGTCGGCTCCTCATCGTCGATCAGTCCGTCGCCGTCGGAGTCCACCCCCGTGGCGCCCGCCGTTCCGCTGCCGGTCTGGAGCAGGGTCACGCCCGTGGTGTTGGCCGACACGTCGATGGCGACGTCGCGGCCGGTGATCGTCTCGTTGCGGGCGTCCGTGTCCGCGTCGTCGGTGTCGTCGGCGCCGTCGGTCGCGGTCAAGGTCGCGACGATGGCCCGCGTGTTGCGGATGTCGGTCAGGGTGCCGCTCAGGTCGCGGATGGCAACGGCGTCCGCGCGCTCGCCGGCGATGGCGGCGCGGATGGCTCCGTTGTTGATCAGCTGCGGCAGGTTCGCGCCCTGATCGATGCGGATGGCGGTGGCGCTGGTGGTGGACCCCTCGGTCACCGCCGCCGTCGCGATGGTGCCGCTGTTGTTCAGGGTCGGCGTGGTCGCCCCCGCCCGCATGCGAAGCGCCGTGGTGTTCCCGAAGCCGTCGGCGGAGATAGTGCCCGTGTTGCGGATGCCGCCCGCGATGGCGACCGACTGGCCGTCGCCGATCATCACGCTGGTCGCGTCCGGCGCCGTGAAGGTCGCACCGTTCGACAGGGTGAAGGTCCCGTAGACGCCGCTCGCCGCGATGGTGGCGTTGTTGATGAAGCCGAAGGCGTTCGCGCCCGTGCCCACGGCGCCGACGGTGGTGGCCTGGGTCGACGAGCCGATCAGCACGGCCGGGCCGGAGCCGAAGGAGGTGATGCTGGCGGTCCGCTCGTCCGTGTCGGTCAGGCCGTTGCCGTTCCGGTCGGTGTCGTTGCGGTTGATCGTGCCGTCGGCGTCGTCGTCCTCGTCGCCGTTCTTGATCCCGTCGCCGTCGTCGTCGCCCTCGATGCCGTTGATGTAGGCGGGAGCGGCGCCGACCAGGACGCCGCGGCCGATGTTCCCCGCGAGGCGCACGGCGGGGCCGCCCTGCAGCACATCGTCCGCGTCGAGCTCGTCGAGGAAGCGGAAGTCGGCGTCGTTGGCCGTGGTCTCAACGTAGCCGCTGGGCCGCGCCAGGGGCGACTGGTCGTAGCGATAGCCGCTGTTGACGATCGTCGACTGGATCAGCACCTGGCCGCCGACGTTCCCAAGCTGCACCGCCGAGGCGCCGGCGCCGCGCGCCGTCAGGGAGCCGACCAGCTGGGCGTCGCCCGAGATGGCGCCGGTCGAACGCACGGCTCCGGAGTTGTCGCCCGTCGCATTCACGGAGCCGATCACCCGAAGGTTGCCCGTGAGCGGGGCTTCGAGCGACACGCCGTAGGAGTTGGCGCCCTCCACGCCGATCACCGCGCCCGAATCGATCCGGATGTTGCCCGTCAACCCGCCGGGGCCGACCAGCCGCACGCCATAGCGGTCCGAACCGGACGCGAACGGTCCGTCGTCGTCGCCGTCGTTGTCCGTGTCGCGATCCGCGGCGGGGGCGACATCGTCGTTGACGGTGATGGAGCCGTTGACGGTCACATCCGCCGTCCGCCCGCCCGTGATGAGAATGCCGGTGGAGCCGTTCGCGGAGCTGTCCATGGTGATGGAGCCGCCGGAATCCACCGTGACGTTGTTGTTCGAATTGACCGTGACGGCCGCGCCGGAGTTCACCTGCACCGAGCCGCCGCTGGCGATGCGGATCGCGTCCGGCTGGCCGTTGTTCGCCGTGGCCGTGGCGATCGGCGTGGTGCGGGTGTTGGACACCACCGTCTGGGCCTGGGCTTCCGCAGCCGCCATGACGGCCATGAGCGGAGCGATCGCCACCGCGGTCGCGAGCATTTTACGCATTCTGGAAGACACCCTCGATGGTCACGCGCACGGCCCCGGGGGCTCCTAGCAGGGAGTCCGGGCCGCTGTCCCAAGTTTCGCGCATTTGAGGCGAATGCAAGGCCAAAGGGAAGAGCGGGCAAGCGTCGCCGTATTGCGAGGGCGATGCCAAAGTGATATCACTTTTGTATTGCTATTGAGTTGGGAGGACCAGATGAGCACGACCCATTCGTTGTCGAGGGAACGGCCGGCCCGCACGGCCAACGGCATTCTGATGCTCCTGTTGAGCCTCGCGCTGACCGTCGGCGGCCTCGGATTCCTGGCGGCGGATTCGGACGCGGTGCTCAACATCGCCTCCGGCGCGACAGCGGCGACGATCGGCCTGCTGTTGCTCTGCGGCCTCTATTCCCTTCAGCCGAACGAGGGCATGGCGATCCTGCTGTTCGGCGACTATCGCGGCACCGATCGCACGACCGGCCTGCGCTGGGTCCTGCCCTGGTACAGCCGCAAGAAGATCAGCCTTCGCGTGCGCAACCTGACTTCCGACAAGCTGAAGGTGAACGACAAGCGCGGCAATCCGATCGAGATCGCCGCCAATGTGGTCTGGCGGGTCGAGGACTCGGCCATGGCGCTGTTCGACGTCGACAACTACCAGGAGTTCGTGGAGATTCAGGTCGACACCGGCCTGCGGGACCTCGCCAGCCACTACGCCTATGATCACGGCGAGGATCACGAGGTCACCCTCAGGGCCGACGCCGAGGTCGTCGCCGAACGCCTCCGCGACGAGCTGGTCGGCCGGGTCAAGGTCGCGGGCGTGGTGATCGACGAAGCGCGACTGGCGCACCTCGCCTATGCCCCCGAAATCGCCGGGGCGATGCTGAAGCGACAACAGGCCGAGGCCGTGCTCGCCGCCCGCCGGCTGATCGTCAAGGGCGCCGTCGGCATGGTGGAAAGCGCACTGACCGACCTGAGCGACCGCAGCGTCGTGGAGCTCGACGAGGATCGGAAGGCGGCGATGGTGTCCAACCTGCTGGTCGTCCTGTGCGCGGATCGCGAGGCCCAGCCCGTGGTCAACACCGGCACGCTCTACGGCTGATCGGTGGGGCGGGAGCGAAAAGCCTTTCTGTTGCGCGCCTCGCCCGAGGTGATGGCGGCCGTCGAGAAGCTGGCGGCCGCCGAGCTCCGGTCCGTCAACGCTCAGGTCGAGGTGCTGCTGCGGGAAGCGCTGGCTCGCCGAGCAGGGAGAGGCGAAAAGGCTTGAGCTTGAGCTTGCCGGCGCGGCGGTCTAGCAGGCCGGATGGCCAAACGCGCGCGCGCCCGCATCCTCTCCCGCCCATGGGACGTTGCCGACCCGGATGAAGTCGGAGCGGACCCCAGAAGCATGATCGGCGTCGAAGTCCAGGAAACCGAACTCAGGCTGATTCCCGGCCTGGACGAGGAAGTCTCGGAGACCTTCCAGGCTCTCAGGCAGCGAGCGGCCGACGCTCGTCCGCGCCTGGTGGACACCACCATGTTCTGGGCGCCCCGCTCTGGCGGCGTGAAACGCTATCTGCTGTCCAAGAAGGCGTGGCTGGAGACGAACCGGCCGGGCGTCGCCCACAGCCTGGTGGTGCCTGCGTCGCGGCACCAGGCGGGGGCGGACAACATCGTCAAGCTGCACGCCGCCAAGCTGCCCTTCGGAGACGGCTATCGCTGGCCGACCTCGGTGCGCCGTTGGGGCGCCTGGGTCGCCAGTTTGAAGCCCACGGTGATCGAGGCCGGCGACCCCTATACGCCCGGCCAGGGGGCCTTGGAGGCCGGCCAGCGTGCGGGCTGTCCTGTGATCGGCTTTTGCCATTCGGATCCCGCAGGCCTGGCGGCGCTGCACTTCGGGGAATGGGCCAAGCGGCCGGTGGAGAAACGCTGGGCCAAGCTGTTCGGTCAGTTCGACCGTGTCGTCTCGCCCAGCCGCTACATCGCGCGGCGGCTTGAAGAGGCGGGCATCGAGGACATCCGCATCGTGCCGCTAGGGGTGGAAGTCGATACCTTCCGTCCGGACCGCCGGGACCGCGCCGGCCTGATCCGCCGGCTGGGCCTACCCTCCGACGCGCGGCTGCTCTGCTTCGCGGGCCGGCCGGCCAAGGAGAAGAACGTCGATGTCCTGATCGATGCGGTTCAACGGCTCGGCGATCCCTACTATCTCGTGCTCGTCGGCGCCGGCGCCGGCCTGCCGGCGGAGGAGCGGGTGATCTCCTTGCCCTACGAGCGGGACCCCAAGGCCGTGGCGCGCATCATCGCCTCCTGCGACGCCTTCGTGCACGCCAACGACAAGGAGCCCTTCGGCCTGATCGTGCTCGAGGCCATGGCCTGCGGCCGGCCGGTGGTGGGCGTCAACGCCGGCGGCGTGGCGGAGACGGTCGACGAGACGGTGGGGCAACTGGCGGCGAGCGCCGATCCGGCCGACTACGCCGAGGCGGTCGAGGCCCTGTTCGCCCGCGACATCGAGGCGCTCGGACGCGCGGCCCGGGTCAGGGCGGTGGAGCGGTTCTCGTGGAACCGGGTCTTCGAGAACCTCTGCATGATCTACGGCGAGGTGTCGGGCGAGGCGGCGTTCGTCCAACCCTCGGCCGAGTGGGCGACGCACTAGACAGAGCCCTCGCGCCGCGTCAGCGTGGCGTCATGCGCGCATTGATCATCGCCCTCGCCCTGTCCGCCGCCGCCGCTCCGGCGGCCTTGGCTCAGACCGTCGTCCTCGTCCGGCACGCCGAAAAGGCCAACGACGGCTCCAGCAACCCGCCGCTCGCGGCGGAGGGCGCGGCCCGCGCCGCTGAGCTGGCGAGGACGCTGGCCGACGCCGACCTCACCCATGTCTTCGTCACCCCGCTGCGCCGGACTCAGGATACGGCTCGGCCCGCGGCCGAGGCTCATGCTCTGACCCCCGAGGCGGTTCCGCTGGACGGCGGGGTGGAGGCGCACGTCAGGGCGGTCGCCGACAAGGTTCGCGCCCTGCCCACGGACGCCGTGGCGCTGGTGGTGGGCCACAGCAACACCGTGCCGCTGATCGCCCGGGCGCTCGGCCAGACCGGACCGGGCGAGATGAAGGACTGCGAATACGACCGCCTGACGGTGATCTCGCTTGAGGGGGACGGCGACTCGCCGGCGGTCGTCAGCCGGTACGGCGAGCCGTCGCCGCGCTGCTAGATCAGTCGGCGTGCTGGCCGCGCCGACGTAGGGAGTCCGCCTGACGGCTCAGTTCGTCGGCTTGCCGCGCCAGCCGCGGGGCCAGCGCCTGAAGTTCGGCGTCGGTCAGGGTGTCCCCCCGTCGGCGCGCCTTTTCGATCTGTTCGCGCCTGTAGTCGGCGTCGCGCAGGCGGACGGATTCGGCCCGCATGTGCTCGGCGCCGCGATCCATGTCGTCCGCGCCGCGCGCCATGTCGACGCGGGCCCGGGCCATGGCCTCGCGCGCATGATCCATGGCGACCCGCGCCTCGGCCTGCGCCCGGGCCGCCGCCCGTGCGCCCTCCCGGTGCGCCGCCTCATGGTGGACGCGCGCTTCTTCCGCGGCCCTGGCGTGAGCCCGGGCGTGTTCGCGCACAGCCTGGGCGTGCTCCCGCATGGCCCGCGCATGGGCCTCAGGGTGAGCCGGGCCGTCGCTGTAGTAGACGCCGCGCCCGGAGGGCGGAGCCGGGGGAGCGGGCGGGGCCGGAGGCGCGCCGGGAACCGGCGGCGGCGGTTGCGGCGCCGCTTGAGGCGGAGCGGGAGGCGCGGGCGGCGCGGGCGGCGCGGGCGGGGGCGGGGCGAACTGCGGGAGGTCCAAGGCCGAGAGCGCGGTCAGGGGAGCCAACACAGCGGCCGCGAGGCTGGACTCCGGCGCGGCGGGCGCCTGCGGCGCCGTGGGGGGCGCGAGGACGCGGGGGGCGGCCGGGCCTCGGGGCGCAGGGACGGCCGCAGGGGCGACCTCTTGCGTTTCCGCAGCGGCGGCTCGGGGCGCGAGCTTGAAGGCGGCCAGCGGCGCGGCTGCGCCGAGCAGGGCGACAAGGGCGGCTGCGGCGACCAGCGGACGGCGGCGGATAGGCATGGGGGCGGACATGATGCGGGCGATCCTCTTCTTCAGTTGTTTGTTGGATCCCGTCAGGCCGAGCGCGGCCACGGGCGGTTGCAGGTCGGCGGCGAGGCTGACGAGGGTGCGGGCGTAGGCTCCGGGCTCCAGCGCCTGCAGCGCGGCGGCGTCCGCCGCCTCTTCCGAACGGTCCACCAGGGATCGGTGGAGCGCCCAGACCAGCGGATTGAACCAGAACAGCGCCACCGCCCCCTTTGCCAGCATTAGGAACAGCCAATCGTTGCGACGCAGGTGGGCGGCCTCGTGCGCCAGGATGGCGCGGGCGGCGACCGGATCCTGGAGGTGGTGGGCGTTCAGCAGCACCGCGCCGGGCGGCAGACCCCAGCTGAGCGGAGCCTTGACCTTGTCGCTGGCCAGCACGGGCGCCGCGCCCGCCATGGCCACGGCCCGGGCGTCCCGCGTCCAGCGCCAGAGCGTCAGCACGCCCAGCGTCAGACGGGCCGCCAGGGCGAGGGCGACCAGGGTGTACAGCAAGGCCATCCAGTCGTCCGCGCCAGGCGCCGCCACGCGCGCCGACAGCTGATAGTCGGCGAGGGGCACGGCGGCCTGGAAGCTGGGCGCTGCGGTGACCTCCGGCGCGGGCAGCACAGGAAGCGCGATGCTGGGGCCCCAGAGCAGCACGGGCGGCAGGAGCAGCAGGCAGACCACCGTCAAGCGCAAGACATCGGCTCGTTCGACCGCCGGCCGCCTTCCGAGCAGCGCCGAAAGCGCCAGCCCCGCGGCCGCGATCAGGCTGGATTTCAGCGCCAGGTCGATCAGGAAGGGGCTCATTGGTCCCGCTCCTCGGCCTGGTCGATGGCGCGCCGCAGCTGGTCCAGCTCCTGAGGGGTGATCGATTGGGTGAGGCCGAGCAGGGCGGTGGCCGCGCTCGCCGCCGACCCGGCGAAGAAGGTGTCCACCAGCCGCTTCAGGGCGCTGGCGGCGACCGCGTCGGTGCGCGGCTTCGGCCGATAGAGGTTGCCGTCCGTTCCCGCGGCGCGCGCCACCAGGCCCTTCTTCTCCAGCCGCGCCAGAAGCGTGCGCACGGCCGAGTCGCTGATGGGGTCGGGCAGGGCGGCGCGAACGGCGCCGGTCGTCGCGGCCTCGAGACGACAGAGGGTCTCGAACACCTCCCGCTCGCGTCTGGGCAGTCCCTCGATCATGCCGCTCTCTCCGCTACATACGTAGCGCTACAAGTGTAGCGGAATGTGGCGGGATTACGGCCGGCGAGGTGAACTCGCGGTAAGGCCGACGATGAGGGGGGCGGAAACGAAAACGCCACCTTCTCCGGCTTGGAGAAGGTGGCGCGAGTGACGGGGCTCGAACCCGCGACCTCCGGCGTGACAGGCCGGTGACTTCCTCAATATTTTCAAGGGCCGTTCCAACTTTCGATGCAAAAGTCGCCTTAAAGAGATCAGGGACTTAGCGGTCCGAGTCGGAACGGCAGGCGCTGGAGTAAGGAGCAAGGGTCTGCGGTCGGAGGGCTAGAAGATCAACTCACCGACCAAGTGCACGTTCTCGTACGCTAGGTGTCCTTCCAGCCTGATGGCGACGGTGTATACGTCGTCCGGGAGATCTGCCTTAAAAATCCATCCCATGCCGTTGGGTGGCACCGGCTGCATGGATGGATAAGTGCGGTCCAGGAAAACCCTCCCCTCCTGGTTTGCCACATGAACGGCGATTTCGACGTCTGCCCTGTCTGAGCGGGGATTGAAACGGGCTGTCACACCTTCTGAACTCACCTTGACGTCCTGCACAAAGACAAACTTCTTATCGAAGACCTGCAGGTCATCTGACACGGTAATTCTGTTCCGCCAGTGATTGCGGACCCGCCAATCAACGCTGTTCAAGAGAGTGTCTCGTTCAGCCTCAGAGCGGCAGCAAATCCGCTTAAGGTGAGGCTCTAACGGCAAGGGCGATCTAGTCATCACTTCGGCGCAGCGGTGATCCTTTATGGACGCATCCTGGAAAGCACCGACATGAAAGACCTTATCAAAGGGAATTGCTGCGAAGCTGGCTTCGTCGTCTGCCGCAACGGCGCCGCCTAGCTGCATATTCTTGTCCGAGAACGTAGTGCCATCCATCGTCAGTACGGAGAGGGCGTCAATCACGAACATGACCAGCACTGGCGCTTGCCGGTCATACTTGCAGTCTGCGGGCTTCCGAACACCCTCGATGTGGAACTGCGTTGGCGTTCGCGGTCTGAAATAGAAGCGGACCCGATCGTGTGCATGATCGCGCGCGTCGATGACACCGGGAGCAGCAACATCAAGAGCCCGGACATTCTCGCTGCCGTAACGGGACAGGATCCGACCGCTTTCCAGGATCAGCCGCGCATTTTCCAGCGGAGCGTGGTGAAACAGGTGCGACGGCCAGCGGGTCCTATACGGATAGGCCTGCTGAGCTAGTGCCGCCTGCCAGCGCGCAATATGCGCCTCGGCGAATGCGCGGCTTAGTGCCACCTTAGCTCCGGCTGAAGCGGCTCTGCCGGGATCGGCATATAGCGACGCACGTCCGGCGCGATCTCAACGGCCACCTCAGGCCCGTCAGAGCTTTGACGAAGAATCTCGACGGGTCGAAACTCCGGGAGGACGCTGAAGATAGAAATCAGCGGAGCACCAGAAGTCGGGAGGCTCTGGTCAACTTTGGACGACGTCAACAACCCCTCCTGGAGGCCCAGCCACGCTCCGCGGATATCCTCCAGTTCAATCTGCCAGCCACCGTTTTCCCCTTCTATGGCGATCAGATCGTCCGACAGCCGCTCGGCGTGGAAGGCCTCCTCAGTTTGCAAATCGACCAGCTGATCGCCCGAGGTCTCTAAGAGAGAAAAGAGCCGGCTCTGGAATACGTCAAAAGACCTGATCTCTGAGGCTGGCCCCAGTGCCTCGCCCGCTGCAATGAGGTGTTCAGGCAACGATATGTCTTTGGTGAAATCGTGGACGAAAACAGGAATGCTGAGGCCGCTTAGGTAGTGCTCCATGAGCGGTCTCACGTCGTCCCAGTCGAGGCCGCCGTTGCCGCATCCCAGCCGGGGGAATGAGATCTCCCGGACTCCCTTTGATTCGTACTGGCTGACGAACTTCTCCAAGCCCGCTTCGATCCATTCTAGCTTAGATGGATTGCGCCAGTGGATCTTGGTCGGAAAGTTGAGGACCCAATGTTCCAGCCCTTTCCAAATCCAGAGCTTACCCGGCTCCAGGAGGCGATCATCGCAAAGCTTGCGATACGCCTCAAACATTCCCGGTTCGCTCTCCTTGAAAGCTTGGGCGATCCCTTTGCCCATCACGCCCACACAGTTGACCGTGTTGACCAGGGTCTGAGCCGTGGACTCAAGAACGCTCGTCCGGCGATAGATCAGCATCTATGGATCATCCAAAGCCTAGCTGTGGCGGCTTCTCTCACGATTCGACCTTATCAGAACGTAAGCAGCACGACAGCGTGCCAATCCGCGTCGAATGCCCACTCGCCGCGGTGGCTGCAAATGGCCGCCTAGGTCAGAAAGTCGGAACCACGGCCGGCAAAAAGTTGGAATATGTCGGACCAGGAGAGGGGCGGTGCGCCATATCTTCCTGATACAATTCAAGAAGATATGGCGCGAGTGACGGGGCTCGAACCCGCGACCTCCGGCGTGACAGGCCGGCACTCTAACCAACTGAGCTACACCCGCGTGGCCCTCCGGGAGACTGGCCCCCGGCGAGGCGCGTCGTTTAGGCGGGGGCCCGTTCCACTGTCAAGCGCCGCCTTGTGGATAAGCTGGTCATCGCGCGGGCGGCGCGATGGCCGCCGCCGCCGGGGGCGACGTGGCCGGGGCGAGGGCGGGGGCTGCGGAGGCGGCGGCCGGCGGCTCGTAGTGCACGCCGACGCCCGGCCCCAGCGGCAGGTCGAAATAGACCCAGGCCGCCACCATGCCGAGACCCGCGATCAGGAACACGGTCGCATAGGGCAGCATGGTCGACATCAGAGATCCCAGGCCGAACTTCGGGTCCCAGCGCTGGGCGAAGGTCAGGATCAGCGGGAAATAGCTCATCAGCGGCGTGGCGATGTTGGTCACCGAATCGCCCATGCGATAGGCGGCGGTGGTCATCTCGGGGCTGATGCCCAGCAGCATGAACATGGGCACGACGATGGGCGCGAGCGCGCTCCACTTGGCCGAGGCCGAGCCGATGAAGAGATCGAAGAAGCAGGAGACCAGCACCACGGTGATCAGGAGCAGCGGCGCCGGCATGGCCACCTCCTTCAGCACCTCCGCCCCACGCACCGCCAGGATGGGGCCCAGCCCCGACCAGTTGAACATGGCGACGAAGTGGGCGGCGAAGAAGACCAGCACGACATAGGGCGCCATCTGCGCGATGCCGTCCCGCATCATGGTCACCAGATCGCGGTGGCTCTTCACTGAGCCCGAGCCCACGCCGAAGGCGGCGCCCGACAGGAAGAACAGCAGGGCGAAGAAGGCCACCAGCGACCGATAAAGGGGATCGAGGCGCTGGTTCGGCTCGGCCTCGAGGTCAATGAAGGGCGAGCCCGGGATGAGGGCGATGGTGGTCCACAGCGCGATCATGGCCAGAAGCACCAAACCGGCGAAGGCGAGGCCGCGCTTCTCTTGCGCGCTCAACGGCTGCTTCTCGTCGCCGCGCGGCCCCTCGGCCATGATCAGGGAGCGCTTCTTCAGCCGCGGCTCGATCACCACGTCGGTCAGGAACCAGACGATGGGGGTGAAGATCAGCACCATGCCGATGGAGAAGAACCAGTTGCCGGCGATGGTGACGCCATAGGTCGGATCGATCAGGCGCGCGGCCGGCTCGGTGATGCCCAGAATCAGGGCGTCGCTCGCGCCCGGGAAGAGGTTGCCGGCATAGCCGCCCGACACGGCCGCGAAGCCCGCCGCCAGCCCGGCCAGCGGGTGTCGCCCGGCCGCCGCGAAGATCACCGCCGCCAGCGGAATCACCACCACATAGGAGGCGTCGGAGGCATGGTGCGACACCATGCCGGTCACGGCCACGGCCGGGGTCAGGATGAAGCGGGGGGCGTTCAGCAGCATGCCGCGGAAGGCGGTGGTGAACAGGCCGGACCGCTCCGCCACCGACGCGCCGTAGATGATCACCAGCACGATCCCCAACGGTGGGAAGTTGGCCAGCGTACGGGGCATTTCGATGAACAGCTTCTCGAGGTTCTCGGCCGACAGCAGGCTCTTGGCCTTCAGCACGTCGCCCGTGACCGGATTGACGCTTTCCCAGCCGAGATTGGCGCCGACCACCGAGAGGATCACCAGCGCGCCGATGAACCACAGGAACAGGAAGACGGGGTCGGGCAGCTTGTTGCCGACCTTCTCCACCGTGTTCAGCACGCCTGAACCGATCCCCACGTTCGCTTCCTCCCAAAACTCAGAGCCCGCGCATACCGCCGACGCGAAGCCGAGTTGGCAAGCCTCGGGGCTGCGACACGGCGTCCCGCGTTCTGCGAGCCGTTCGCAAGAAAAGCCTTTCGCCGCATGGGTTTGAACCGGCGCGGCTTCGGGTCTAGATAGCCGCCGAATCCGCCGCCTCCCCGGCGGCAGACGGGTTTCCGATGACCGAATTTCTGCTGGAATATCTGCCGATCGTGATCTTTCTCGGGATCGCGACGGCGCTGGGCCTCGGCTTCATGCTGGCCGCCTGGGTGCTGGCGCCCAAGAACCCCGACACCGAGAAGCTGTCGGCCTATGAGTGCGGCTTCAACGCCTTCGACGACGCGCGCATGAAGTTCGACGTGCGCTTCTACCTGGTGTCGATCCTGTTCATCATCTTCGACCTGGAAGTGGCCTTCCTCTTCCCCTGGGCGGTCTCGATGTTCGACCTGTCGCGCTCGGGTATGGTGTTCGCCTTCTGGTCGATGATGATCTTCCTGGGCGTGCTGACCGTCGGCTTCATCTACGAATGGAAGAAGGGAGCCCTGGAATGGGAGTGATCGCCCCCAGCTCGCCGCTCCCGGCCGGCTTCGCGGGCCGCAGCACGGTCGAGGGCTACGACCCGGCCAAGCACGACCAGTTCTTCGAGGCGGTGAACACCGAGCTCGGCGAGCGCGGCTTCCTGACCACCTCCCTGGACGACGTCATCACCTGGGCCCGCACCGGCTCGCTGATGTGGATGACGTTCGGTCTCGCTTGCTGCGCGGTCGAGATGATGCAGGCGTCCATGCCGCGCTTCGACATGGAGCGGTTCGGCATGGCCCCGCGCGCCAGCCCGCGTCAGTCGGACCTGATGATCGTGGCCGGCACCCTGACCAACAAGATGGCCCCGGCGCTCCGCAAGGTTTACGACCAGATGCCGGACCCCCGCTACGTGCTGTCCATGGGCAGCTGCGCCAACGGCGGCGGATACTACCACTATAGCTATAGCGTGGTGCGCGGCTGCGACCGGATCGTGCCCGTGGATGCGTATGTGCCAGGCTGCCCGCCGACGGCGGAAGGCCTGCTCTACGGCCTGCTTCAGCTGCAGAAGAAGATCCGCCGCACCGGGACGATCGACCGATGAGCAGCACCGTCGCCCTTCTGGCGCAGCAGGAGACGGCGCTGACCCCGCTCGGCACCGAGATGGTCGGGGCGCTGGGCGTGGAGGCGCAGGTCGCCTTCGGCGAGCTGACCCTGGTCGCGCCGCGCGAGCGGATCGTCGAGGTGCTGACGGGCCTGCGCGACCGGTTCGGCTTCCAGCAGCTGGTCGATCTGGCGGGCGTGGATTTCCCCGATCGGCGCGAGCGGTTCGAGGTGGTCTACCACCTGCTGTCGCTGACCCGGAACGCGCGCATCCGCGTCAAGTGCTCGACCGACGAGGTTCAGCCGGTTCCCAGCGTCATCGGCGTCTATCCGAACGCGGACTGGTTCGAGCGTGAGGCGTTCGATCTGTTCGGCGTCCTGTTCTCGGGCCATCCGGACCTGCGCCGGTTGCTGACGGACTACGGCTTCGAGGGCCATCCGCTCCGCAAGGACTTCCCGATGACGGGCTATGTCGAGGTCCGCTACGACGAGGAGCAGAAGCGCGTGGTCTACGAGCCCGTGCGCCTGCAACAGGAGTTCCGGAACTTCGACTTCCTGTCGCCCTGGGAAGGCGCGGAATACCCCGCGCCGACCCTGCCGGGAGATGAGAAGGCTGAGGTCAAGGCGCCGGGGCAGATCCCCGGCAAGTCATAGGTCTTCGGGGGAATGACCATGAACCGCACCGCCGTCCGCTCCGCGTCATCCTTCTTTCTGGTGACGTTCTCGACTGCCTTCCTGTTCACGCTGGGGGCGCGCCTGACCGGCTGGTTCACCCGCGCGCCGGAGATGGCCGAGACGCAGCTGACGTCCCTGGGCATCGCCATCATGGTGGCGGTGGTCTGTCTGGCGGTCGGCGCGGGCATTCGGCGGCTTTCGGCGGGCGAGCTGCAGAGCGCGCTGCTCGGCGCGGCGGCGGTGCTGCTGTCGACGCCGCTGGCGATCGCCACTCTGACGGGGAACTGGGAGCTGTCGACGGCGGCTGTGTCGGGCATGGGCATTCTGACCCTCGCCCTGGGATGGGTGGTGGCGCTGACGCGCAAGCCCGAGTCCCATCAGAAGGATATGGTGGATGGCTGATCCGGCCGAAACGCTCACTCGCCCGGCCCCGCTGGGTTCGGACCTGGACGTGTTCGACGACGCCCACGACGGGCGCACGGCGGCCGCCCGCGAGTTGGACGACCGCAAATTCACCATCAACTTCGGCCCCCAGCACCCGGCCGCGCACGGCGTGCTGCGCCTGGTGCTGGAGCTGGACGGCGAGCTGGTCACCCGCGTCGACCCGCACATCGGCCTGCTGCACCGCGGCACCGAAAAGCTGATGGAGCACCGGACGTATCTGCAGAACGTCCCGTACTTCGACCGCCTGGACTACGTCGCCCCCATGAACCAGGAGCACGCCTGGTGCCTGGCCATCGAGCGGCTGCTGGGCGTGGACGTGCCTTATCGGGCCCAGCTGATCCGGGTGCTCTATTCCGAGATCGGCCGCATCCTGTCGCACCTGCTGAACGTGACGACCCAGGCCATGGACGTGGGAGCGCTGACGCCGCCGCTGTGGGGCTTCGAGGAGCGCGAGAAGCTGATGGTCTTCTACGAGCGCGCCTCGGGAAGCCGACTCCACGCCAACTACTTCCGGCCGGGCGGCGTGCGCCAGGACCTGCCGGCCGACCTGATCGACGACATCGATCGCTGGTGCAAAGACTTCCCGGCGGCGCTGAAGGACATCGAGAGCCTCGTCACCGAGAACCGCATCTTCAAGCAGCGCAACGTCGACATCGGCGTGGTGTCGAAGGAGCAGGCCCTGGCCTGGGGCTTCTCCGGCGTCATGCTGCGCGGCTCGGATATCCCGTGGGACCTGCGCAAGGCCCAGCCCTATGAATGCTACGCCGATCTCGAGTTCGACATCGCCGTGGGCAAGAACGGCGACTGCTGGGACCGCTACCTCGTCCGCATTGAGGAGATGAAGCAGTCGATCCGCATCATGGAGCAGTGCATCCACGGCTTGCGGAACCGCCCGGGCGAGCCCGTGCTGGTGGAGGACAACAAGGTCGCGCCGCCGCGCCGGGGCGAGATGAAGCGCTCGATGGAGTCGCTCATCCACCACTTCAAGCTCTACACCGAGGGCTTCAGGACGCCGGAAGGCGAGGTCTACGCCGCCATCGAGGCGCCCAAGGGCGAGTTCGGCGTCTATGTGGTCTCGGACGGCACCAACAAGCCCTACCGCTGCAAGATCGCCGCCCCGGGCTTCAAGCACCTCCAGGCCATGGACTGGATGAACCGGGGCCACATGCTCGCCGACGTCTCCGCCATCCTGGGCTCGCTGGACATCGTGTTCGGGGAAGTGGACCGCTAGATGAGCGCCTTCGCCGTCGAGCCGGTGTTCACTTGGGGGCAGGCGGCTGCGTTCGCCGCACTTCTGGCTGTCGGCCTTGTGCTGACCTATGCCTTCTCGCCGAGACGCAGAGCCTTGCTTGGGGCGCCGCAGTTCATCGTCGCCAGCGCGGTTCGCGCAACGCCGGCGGTCCTGGGCGTCACGGTCGTGCGCGGGGCCTATCGGCTCGGTTATCTGGCGGACGGGCGCGGCTATTGGGAAGCCAATCTGCGCTCCATGCTGTGGATGAGCGGCTCGATCTTCCTGGGCGGCCTGATCGTCCGCTATCTGCCGCCATTTTCCTTGTTGACGCGCGGTCTGCGTGACGCCGGCCGACAGGTCTGGAGCGATCGCCTGGGCCGCCTGATGGGTAAGATACAATGAGCGTTCGTCGCCTCGCCAAGGAGCAGCCCGCGTCCTTCGACTTCGCCAAGGAGACGAAGGCCAAGGCCGACTGGTGGATCAGCAAGTATCCGGCCGGGCGCAAGCAGTCGGCGGTGATCCCTATCCTGTGGCTGGTGCAGAAGCAGGAGGGTTGGGTCTCGGAGCCCGCGCTCCGCGCCATCGCCGAGCTCTTGGCCATGCCGTACATCCGGGTGTTGGAGGTCGCGACCTTCTACACCATGTTCATGTTGGAGCCGGTCGGGAAGACCGCCCTGATCCAGGTGTGCGGCACCACGCCCTGCATGCTGCGCGGGGCGCAGGGCTTGATGAAGGTCTGCAAGGACAAGATCGGACCCAAGGACAGGCTCTCGGCCGACGGACGCTTCACCTGGCAGGAGGTGGAGTGCCTGGGCGCCTGCGTGAACGCGCCCATGGCCCAGATCAACGACTACTATTTCGAGGACCTGACGCCCGAGACCATGGCTCAGATCATCGACGACTTCGCCGCCGGCAAGGCGCCGCAGCCCGGCTCCTACGAGGGCCGCCACACGTCCGAGCCGGCGGGCGGAGCGCTGACCCTGACCGATCCCAAGCTCTACGACGGCTCGGCCGCCCAGCCGATCGCCAAGCTGCCGAACTCGGAGCCCGTGCCCGCCTGATGACCCAGCCCGACCTGGACAGCGACAACGGACGCGCCGCCTATCGCGCGGAGCTGCGCGCGGTCGGCCGTGTTCCGCGCCTGATCGGGTTCGGCCTGATCGTCGCCGGCGCGCTGGCGGTGCTGCTGGCGGGGCAGGGCGGCGGTGAGACCGCCACCCTGATCGGCTACTTCCTGTTGGGCACGGGCTGGGCCTTCTTCGCCTACGCCATCATCCTGAGATCGAAGCACCATCGCCGCCGGATGGAGGAGATGCGCGCTCAGCTTGGCGGGGAGTCGACATGACCCGGCGGACGGCGCCGCTCTATCGTCGCGGAACCGGGCCGTTGTCGGCCGGCTGGATGGGGCGTCCGGGGGGGCGTGATGAGTTCGGACAAGAAGATCGGAAGAGCGCGGCCGGACGCGGGACGCGCCGTGCGCGGGGCGGGCCTGTTCCTCGCCAATCTGATGGGCGCCACGACCATGTCGATGGGCGGCGCTCATGCGGCTTCACAAGCCCCGCAGCCAGGGCCTACAAGCCCGGCTTCCGCCTCGACCTCTCCCCAGCGCCCCGCGCCCCCGGCTCCTTCTCCTGATGCGCCCAGACAGCAACAACCCAATCAGAACCCGGTCGCTCCGGGCGAACGCACGCCGCCTCTCGGCGAGCGCGACAACGTGCGCGACCGGCGAAGCGAGCTCAGCCGCCCCCGCGGCCGCGGCAAGGGCGGAGGAGGCGGTCCAATGGTAGGCCTGCTGGAGGACAAGGACCGCATCTTCACCAACCTCTACGGCTTCCACGACTGGGGTCTTGAGGGGGCGAAGCAGCGCGGCTGCTGGAACGCGACCAAGGACATGCTCGACCTGGGCCGCGACTGGATCATCGCCAATGTGAAGAACTCGGGGCTCCGCGGTCGCGGCGGCGCGGGCTTCTCCACCGGTCTGAAGTGGTCCTTCATGCCCAAGGAGGTGAAGGACCGGCCCCACTATCTGGTGGTCAATGCCGATGAATCCGAACCCGGCACCTGCAAGGACCGGGAGATCATGCGCCACGATCCGCACCTGCTGATCGAAGGCTGCCTGATCGCCTCCTTCGCCATGCAGGCGCACGCCTGCTACATCTACATCCGGGGCGAATACGTCCGCGAGCGCGAGGTGCTCGAGATGGCCATCCGCCAGGCCTATGAGGCCCGGCTGATCGGCAAGGACAATATCCACGGCTGGGACTTCGACCTCTACGTCCACCACGGCGCCGGCGCCTATATCTGCGGCGAGGAGACGGCCCTGCTGGAAAGCCTGGAGGGCAAGAAGGGCCAGCCGCGGCTGAAGCCCCCGTTCCCGGCCGGCGCGGGCCTCTACGGCTGCCCGACCACGGTGAACAACGTCGAGTCGATCGCCGTCGTGGGCACTATCCTGCGGCGCGGCGCGGACTGGTTCGCGGGCTTCGGCCGGCCGAACAACACCGGCACCAAGCTGATATGCATTTCCGGCCACGTGGAGCGGCCGTGCAATGTCGAGGAGGTGATGTCCATCCCCCTCCGCCAGCTGCTCGAAGAGCACTGCGGCGGCGTGCGCGGCGGCTGGGGCAACCTGAAGGCGGTGATCCCGGGCGGCTCGTCCGTGCCGCTGATCACCCGCGACATGGCCGAACAGGCGCTGATGGACTTCGACTCGCTGCGTGAAATGCGCTCGGGGCTCGGCACCGCCGCCGTCATCGTCATGGACGAGAGCACGGACCTGGTCCGCGCCATCGCCCGCATCAGCTATTTCTACAAGCACGAGAGCTGCGGCCAGTGCACGCCCTGCCGCGAGGGCACGGGGTGGATGTGGCGGGTGCTGGAGCGGATGGCGGTCGGCGAGGCTGACCCGTCCGAGATCGACCTGCTGCTGGACGTCGCCGGCCAGGTCGAGGGCCACACCATCTGCGCGCTCGGCGACGCGGCGGCCTGGCCGGTGCAGGGCCTGATCCGGCACTTCCGACATGAGATCGAGGACCGCATCCACCAGTACCGCGCCCGCCGCGCCAACTTCGCCGGCCACGCCATCGCGGCGGAGTAGGGGATGGCCTTGCGTTCGCTCACCCTCCTGGCTGTCGTTCTTGGGCTCGCCGCGTGTGGCGAAACGGAGACGAGCGCGCCTGCCGCCAAGGCCGAACCGGCCAAGGCCGCCGCGCCCGCCGCCGTCTCCGCGCCTGCGGCTGCGAGCGCGGCACCCGCGACCGGAGCCGACCTGGAGCGGAGCTGCCGTGAGGTGGTGAGCCGCATCTATGGTCAGGAAGGCCCGGCGGTGACCTATTCCGCGCAGGGCCCCGGCCGCGCCGCCGTCTCCTGGCGCGCCCCCGTCGACGGCGGCGTGCTCCAGCTGGAGTGCCGCGCCGACCAGAATGGCGTCGGACTATTCCGCGAGGGGCGGTCCGTCAGCCTGAACACCCAAGCGGCGGGAACAACCGCCGACCAAGAGGCCCGCTAATGCCCGTCGCCAAGGTCAACGGCGTTGAAACCGAGTTCGAGCCCGGTATGACCGTGCTCCAGGTGGCCGAGCGCGCGGGGCATGAGATCCCACGCTTCTGCTACCACGAGCGGCTGTCGATCGCCGGCAACTGCCGCATGTGCCTCGTCGAGGTGAAGCCGGGGCCGCCGAAGCCCCAGGCCTCCTGCGCGCTTCCGGCCGCCGACGGCCAGGAGATCTTCACCGACACGCCCATGGTGAAGAAGGCCCGCGAAGGGGTGATGGAGTTCCTGCTCATCAACCACCCGCTGGACTGCCCGATCTGCGATCAGGGCGGCGAGTGCGATCTGCAGGACCAGGCCATGGGCTATGGCCGCGACGGCTCCCGCTACGCCGAGAACAAGCGCGCCGTCGAAGAAAAGAACATGGGTCCGACGGTGAAGACCTTCATGACGCGGTGCATCCAATGCACCCGTTGTGTCCGCTTCGTCACCGAGGTGGCCGGCGTGCCGGACATCGGCATGATCTCGCGCGGCGAGGACGCGGAGATCACCACCTATTTGGAAAAGAACATCGACTCCGAGCTGTCGGGCAACGTCAACGACCTGTGCCCGGTCGGGGCGCTGACGCACCGGCCCTGGGCCTTCCACTATCGTCCGTGGGAGCTGAAGAAGACCGAGACCATCGACGTCATGGACGCGCTGGGCTCCAACATCCGCGCCGACGCGCGGGGGCCCGAGGTCATGCGCATCCTGCCGCGCACCCACGAGGGCATCAACGAGGAGTGGCTGTCGGACAAGAGCCGCTATGTGGTCGACGGCCTGCAACGCCAGCGGCTGGATCGCCCCTACCTGCGCGAGAATGGCAAGCTGCGCCCCGCGACCTGGGACGAGGCGCTGTCAGCCGTCGCCGCCCGGCTGAAGGGCGCCGCATCCGAGCGGATCGGCGCGGTCGCCGGCGACTTGCAGGACGCCGAGTCCATGAAGGCGCTGCTGGACCTGTTCCGCGCGCTGGGCTCCGCCAACACCGACTGCCGCCAGGACGGCTCGGCCCTGGGCTACGGCCCGCGCGAGAGCTGGCTGTTCAACTCCGGCATCGCCGGCGTCGAGAACGCCGACGCCATCCTGCTGATCGGGACCAACCCGCGCACCGAGGCGCCGCTGCTGAACGCACGTCTGCGCAAGGCCTGGCTGAAGGGCAGGACCCGCATCGGCATGCTGGGCGAGCGGGCCGATCTCACCTTCGATTACGACCTGATCGGCATGGGAACGCGGACCCTGGCGCGCATGCCCGCGTCGGCGACCGACGCCCTGTCGAAGGCTGAGCGCCCGGCCATCATCGTCGGCTCCGGAGCGCTTTCGGGCGCGAACGGGCCGGCGGTGCTGAATGCGGTGGGCCGCCTCGCCGCCAAGGTCGGCGCGATCAAGGACGGTTGGAACGGCTTCAACGTGCTGCACACGGCCGCCAGCCGCGTGGCCGGCCTGGACATGGGTTTCGTGCCGGGACCCGGCGGCCTCCCGGTCGCCGACATGCTGAAGCCCGGCGCGCTGGACGTGCTGTTCCTGCTGGGCGCGGACGAGGTGGACGCCTCGGCGACGAGCGCCTTCCGCATCTATCTGGGCAGCCACGGCGACCGCGGCGCCCATTCGGCGGACGTCATCCTGCCGGGCGTGGCCTACACCGAGAAGTCCGGCCTCTACGTCAACACCGAGGGCCGGGTGCAGATGGCGGAGCGCGCCGTCTTCCCGAAGGGCGAGGCCAAGGAGGACTGGGCCATCATCCGCGCCCTGTCCGAGCGCGTGGGCCACACCCTGCCGTACGACAGCCTGGATCAGCTGCGCAGCAAGCTGATGGCCGATCACCCGACCTTCGGCCGTGTCGATTACCTGGCGCCGCCCAAGAGCTTCGACGCCTCGGCGCTCGGCCAAAAGGGCGAGATGGGCGATGTCGTCTTCGCCTCGCCGGTGCGCGACCCCTACCTCACCAACCCGATCGCGCGGGCCAGCGCGACCATGGCCGAGCTCTCCGCCCAGCGGATGAGCCCCTCGGCCCTGGCGGCGGAGTAAGCCATGACCGACGTCGCAACCTCCAGCCCCCGCCGCGGCGGGCCGCTCGGCGGCATCGTCATCGGCCTGATCGTGCTGGTCGCCCTGGCGGCCGTCGTGTTCGGCCTCGGCTATCTGTGGACCCTGATCCCGACGACCTTCTGGGAAAGCCCGGTCGGCTGGACCCTGATCACCACCGGCGGCATCCTGCTCGTCACCGTCGGCATACTGATCTCGCTGGCCTTCCTGCTGCTGGCCGACCGCAAGATCTGGGCGGGCGTGCAGATGCGCAAAGGCCCGAACGTGGTCGGTCCCTTCGGCCTCCTTCAGTCCTTCGCCGACTTCTTCAAGTTCGTGCTGAAGGAGATCGTCGTGCCGGCCGGGGCGGACAAGATCGTCTTCCTGCTCGCGCCCCTGATCACCTTCGTGCTGGCCTTCATCGCCTGGGCCGTGATCCCGTTCGCGCCGGGCTGGGTGATCTCCGACCTGAACGTCGGCATCCTCTACATCTTCGCCATCAGCAGCCTGGGCGTCTACGGCATCATCATGGGCGGTTGGGCTTCGAACTCGAAGTATCCGTTCTTGGGCTCGCTGCGGTCCGCGGCGCAGATGGTGTCTTACGAGGTCTCCATCGGCCTGATCATCGTCAACGTGATCCTGCTGGCCGGGACCATGAACCTGACCGACATCGTGACGGATCAGCGGGGCTGGATCTGGAACTGGTTCGGCTTCGGCGGCGGTCTCGACACCCTGCCGCTGATCATCGTCATGTTCCCCATGGCGATCATGTTCTTCATCTCGGCCCTGGCCGAGACCAACCGGCCGCCCTTCGACCTGCCCGAGGCCGAGTCCGAGCTCGTGGCCGGCTATCAGGTGGAGTACAGTTCCACGCCCTATCTGCTGTTCATGATCGGCGAATACGCCAACATCGTCTTCATGTGCGCCATGATCAGCCTGCTGTTCTTCGGCGGCTGGCACCCGGGCTTCCCGACCGACTTCCTGGAGAGCTGGCCCGATTTCCTGGCCAACCTGTTCTACTTCCTCGTCTTCTTCGCCAAGATCATCTTCTGGTTCGCCATGATCGCCATGGTAAAGGCCTTCGTGCCGCGCTACCGCTACGACCAGCTGATGCGGCTGGGCTGGAAGATCTTCCTGCCGACCTCGCTGGTCGCCGTGGTCGCCGTCTCGGCCTGGCGCGTGTTCATGGTGGGCGCGTGATCGTCGCCCGCCGGGAGTTCTAGAGAATGCTGACCCGTATCGTTCAGGCGACCAAGGGCGCGATGATGCTGGACGTCATCGGCGCCGTCGGCCTGTCGCTGAAGTACATGGCGCGGCCCAAGGCCACGGTGAACTATCCGTTCGAGCGCAACCCGCAGTCGCCGCGCTTCCGGGGCGAGCATGCGCTGCGCCGCTATCCGAACGGCGAGGAGCGCTGCATCGCCTGCAAGCTCTGCGAAGCCGTCTGCCCGGCCCAGGCCATCACCATCGAGGCCGAGCCGCGCCCCGACGGCAGCCGCCGCACCACCCGCTACGACATCGACATGGTGAAGTGCATCTACTGCGGCCTGTGCCAGGAGGCCTGCCCCGTGGACGCCATCGTCGAGGGCCCGAACCAGGAGTTCACGGTCGAGACGCGCGAGGAGCTCTACTACAACAAGGAGCGCCTGCTGGCGAACGGCGACCGCTGGGAGCGGGTGATCGCCAAGAACCTGGAGCTGGACGCGCCGTATCGGTGATCAAGTCGATGGGTTAAGTATTGCGGAGCTTGAGGCGACCCAAACTCGTTATTGTTCCGCCAGCTGCGACGAACTCAGTTGCTGTTTTTCGATCAGTGGCGACGGCGTCTCCGGCGCGGCAGCACGGACAACGGTAAACAAGCACTGGCGGCTCATAGGCTTTCACGAAGTCGAGAACGCCAAGTACACGCTCCGAACTATGCTTTCTCTCTACGTGGTGAAGTTCCGATATCGACAGGTCCGAGCGCTTCGTTTCGTCCATCAGCCGCTGAGTGGCTAAACTCTCGTCCCCATTTCCTAAAGCATTCCATTCAGTTGATGTTGTCTCGAAGACGACTACTTCGGTGTCGTTGCATCCGCTCGCTGAACACAGGCCATCCGTAACCATGTCACTGTCGCCCGAAAACTCAAAGGCGACGGATGTCTGCTCGCACTTCCGGCATCTGAGACGCAGGATGTCTCCCTCAAACTGTCGTTCGTCCGTCATTTCGTTGATGACCGCAGTAAGGAGACTGGCTGCACTAGCATGTGAAGCAGCTATAAGCCTTTCTCCGCGATCACTTCCAGCACCATGGGCGTGATCATCACCGCGTGGGGGTTCCTGTCCGCCGCCTCGAACGCGGCCACCGTGCGCTCGGCCCAGGCGGCGTCGGCCTTGCCCGTCTCGACCAGGCGGCGCGGGTAGGTCTTGCCCCAGGAGGAGGTCCAGACCCAGGCGTAGTCGCCGGGCCGCACCGTCTCGACAATGGCGCGCAGCGAGCGGATGCGGAAGCCCAGCTCCGGCAACAGGGTCGGCAGCAGTCGGCCCGCGTCCGGGTCGCCGCCGGACGCCTTCCAGTCCTGCACCACCAGCCGCTTGAACTCCTGAATGTCCGGATTGTCGGGCAAGAGGCCGAAGGTGTCGTAGTCCAGATACTCGTGGATCACCGCCACGCCGCCCGGCCGCAGGCTCGCCGCCAGCTTCTCGAGCACCGGCCTCGGCTCGGCGATGAAGGCCAGCACCCAGCGGATCCAGAAGGCGTCGGCGCCGGAGACAGGGAGAGCGTCGACCGCGAGGTCGAGCTCATGCCGCTCGATGTTCCTCAATCCCCGGCCCTCGGCGTTGGCGCCCAGCACCTCCAGAAAGCGGGCGGAGCGTTCCAGCGCGTGAACCTTGCCCGCCGGCCCCACCATCTCCGCCAGATCGAGGCTGGCCCAGCCAGGGCCGGCGCCGGCGTCGACCACCGTCGAGCCCAGGCCGATCCCCGCCCTCTGCCAGGCGTCCAGCACCTTCGGTCGCCACACGCGGTGCTGCAGGCCCAGCCGCTGCACCTCGGCGTCTCCGGTGCCCAGGAGATAGTCGCGATCCTCGCTCATGGCGGCTCCTTCAAGCTGAGCCATCAGGTGGCGTGTCGCGGCCGCCTCGACAAGCCGCCCCCGCGCCGCTTTCGGCCGTCGCAATCCGGCTTTGCAAAGGGGAGGGGGGCGGTCTAGAAGGCGACGCCTTCCGGAAGGGGCCGCGGCGGCGGATTCGCCCGCGCCTTTTCCGGCAGCGTTTTCAGTGTCGTCCGCTTGCCGACAGTCAGCCGGCGGGACGTGGGGAGCTCTTCGCTCGATGCTCTTGCAAGGCCTGGCCTTCTATCTGCTGGCGGCGACGGCCGTGATCTCCGGCTTCCTGGTGGTGACCGCCCGGAACCCGGTGCACTCCGTGCTGTGGCTGATCCTGACCTTCTTCTCCTCGGCGGGGCTGTTCGTGCTGCTGGGGGCCGAGTTCCTGGCCATGCTTCTGGTCGTGGTCTACGTCGGCGCGGTCGCGGTGCTGTTCCTGTTCGTGGTCATGATGCTGGACGTCGATTTCGTCCGGCTGAGGGAGGGCTACGCCCGCTATCTGCCGCTGGGGCTGATCGTGGCCGGCGTTCTGCTGGCCGAGATGATCATGGTGTCCCTGGCCGTGGTTCAGGGCGGCGCGGCGCGCGACGTACAGGCGCCGCTGGCGGGCCAGCCGGGGGCCAGCAATGTCGAGCTGCTGGGCCGGGTGCTCTACACGGACTACGTCTACTTCTTCCAGGCCGCCGGCGTCGTGCTGCTGATCGCGATGATCGGGGCCATCACCCTGACGCTGCGCCACAAGCCGCACATCCGCCGCCAGAACCCGGGCGACCAGGTCAACCGCGACCGCAAGACGGCCGTGGAGGTGAAGACCGCCCCGACCGGTCAGGGCGTCACGCTCGAGGACCTGCGCTGATGACCGTCTCGCTCCCGCATTATCTGGCGGTCGCCGCCATCCTGTTCACCATCGGCGTCTTCGGCATCTTCGTGAACCGCAAGAACGTCATCATCATCCTGATGTCGATCGAGCTGATCCTGCTCGCGGTGAACATCAACTTCGTCGCCTTCTCCGCCTACCTCAACGAGATCTCCGGCCAGGTCATGGCCATGTTCGTGCTGACGGTGGCTGCCGCGGAGGCGGCGGTGGGCCTGGCGGTGCTGGTGACCTTCTTCCGCAACCGCGGCGACATCGCGGTCGACGACGCCTCGGTCATGAAGGGCTGACCGCGTGAACCTCGAACTCCTCGTCACCCTCGGCGTCTTCGCGCCCCTGCTGGGCGCCGCCATCGCCGGCCTTTCCGGCCGCCGCATCGGGAACATCGCGTCCCAGGCGGTGACCACCGGCCTGCTGTTCTTCTCCTGCGCCGTGGCCTGGACGGTGTTCAGCCAGTGGACCTGGGGCGGCTTGGAGGCCTTCACGGTCAACCTGGCCCCCTTCATCAACGTGGGCGACTTCCAGTCGAACTGGGCGATCCGCATCGACGGCCTGTCGGCGGTGATGCTGATCGTGGTGACGACCGTCTCGGCGCTCGTGCACCTTTATTCATGGGGCTACATGGCCGAGGACGACAGCCGGCCGCGCTTCTTCGCCTATCTGTCGCTGTTCACCTTCGCCATGCTGGCCCTGGTGACGGCCGCGGACTTCATGCAGCTGTTCTTCGGCTGGGAAGGCGTGGGCCTGGCCAGCTATCTGCTGATCGGCTTCTGGTACAAGAAGCCCACCGCGTCGGCCGCCGCCATCAAGGCCTTCGTCGTCAACCGAGTCGGCGATTTCGGCTTCGCGCTGGGCATCATGACCGTGTTCTGGATGTTCGGCACTATCCAGTTCGCCGAGCTGTTCCCCATGATCGCGGCCCGCGCGGGCGAGGGCTGGGACTTCATCGGCTATCGCTGGTCGGCGCTCGACCTGGCGGCCTTCCTTCTGTTCATCGGCGCCATGGGCAAGTCGGCCCAGGTCTTCCTGCACACCTGGCTGCCGGACGCCATGGAGGGCCCGACGCCGGTGTCTGCCCTGATCCACGCCGCCACCATGGTGACGGCCGGCGTCTACATGGTCTGCCTGCTGAGCCCACTGTTCGAGTATGCGCCCGTGGCCGCCCAGATCGTGGCCATCACCGGCGCGGTCACGGCCCTGTTCGCCGCAACGGTCGGGCTGGCGCAGAACGACATCAAGCGGGTGATCGCTTATTCGACCTGTTCGCAGCTCGGCTACATGTTCTTCGCCGCCGGCGTGGGCGCCTACGAGGCGGCCATGTTCCACCTGTTCACCCACGCCTTCTTCAAGGCCTTGCTGTTCCTGGGCGCCGGTTCGGTGATCCACGGCATGCACCACGAGCAGGACATGCGGAACATGGGCGGGCTGATGAAGCTGCTGCCCATCACCTATGCGGTGATGATGATCGGCACCATCGCCATCACCGGCCTCGGCATCCCCGAGATCGGCGGCTTCGCCGGTTTCTACTCCAAGGACGCCATCCTGGAGTCGGCCTATGCCGCCGGGACCAACGGCCACAGCCCGGTCGGCCTGTTCACCTTCTTCATCGGCGTGTTCGCGGCCGGCCTGACCGCCTACTACTCCTGGCGGCTGGTGTTCATGACCTTCCACAACAAGCCGTTTTGGAAGTCGGACGGCGCGCATCACGCGGACGACCACGCCACCTCGGCGCAACTCGAGACCCACTCCGAGCCGCTGCACGGCGACGACGATCACGCCCACGACGACCACGGCCACGGCCACGGCCACCATGGTCCGCTGAAGCCGCATGAGAGCCCCTGGGTCATGCTGCTGCCGCTGGTGGTGCTGTCGGTCGGCGCGGTCGCCGCGGGCTTCGTCTTCTACGACTTCTTCGTCGGCCACCACGAGAACGAGTTCTGGCGGGGGGCGATCTTCACCTCGCCGGCCAACCACGTGCTGCACGACGCGCACGAGGTCCCGACCTGGGTGCTGTGGGCCTCGCCGGTCGTGGCGGTGCTGGGCAGCCTGTTCGCCGTCTACTTCTACGTCCTGCGCGAGGGCATGGCCCGTCGCATGGCGGAGCGGGGCGGTCCGCTGCACGGCTTCTTCTACAACAAGTGGTTCTTCGACGAGCTCTACGACTTCGTGTTCGTGAGGGGCGCCAAGGCGTTGGGCGACCTGTTCTGGAAGATCGGCGACGTGAAGATCATCGACGGGCTCGGGCCCAACGGCGCCGCCTGGGCTTCGCTCAAATCCGCCGCGCGGCTGTCCAAGCTGCAGTCGGGCTATGTCTATCACTATGCGTTCGTGATGCTTCTGGGCGTGGCCGGTCTGCTCGCCTTCGCCATCGCGACCTTCGGCGGAGCGTGATCCTCCAGTGACCGGGACCATCCCCAACATCCTGTCGATCACGACCTTCCTGCCGCTGGTCGGGGCGCTGCTGGTGCTGCTCGCCGGGGCGGTCGCCAAGCAGCGCGCGGACGGCCTTGCGCGCCGCATCGCCCTGATCACCACTCTGGCGACCCTCGCCTTGTCAGCGGTGCTGGTCGCCGGGTTCGATGCTTCGAACGCGGGCTACCAGTTCGTGGAGCGCTACGCCTGGTTCGCGGGGGCGGAGTACCACATGGGCGTGGACGGCATCTCCCTGCTGTTCATCCCGCTGACGGCCTTCCTCATGCCGCTGTGCGTGCTGGCGAGCTGGACCACCATCAAGGAACGGGTGGTGGAGTACATGGCCGCCTTCCTGATCCTCGAGACGCTCGTGATCGGCGTCTTCACCTCGCTGGACCTGTTCCTCTTCTACATCTTCTTCGAAGGCACCCTGGTGCCGATGTTCCTGATCATCGGCGTCTGGGGTGGTCAGAACCGGATCTACGCGGCCTACAAGTTCTTCCTCTACACCCTGCTGGGCTCGGTGCTGATGCTGCTCGCCATGCTGTGGATGGCCTCCACCGCCGGCACGACCAGCATTCCGGAGCTCAAGGAGTACGCCTTCGGCCCTCAGGCGCAGTCGATCCTGTGGCTGGCCTTCTTCGCCTCCTTCGCGGTGAAGATGCCCATGTGGCCGGTGCACACCTGGTTGCCGGACGCCCACGTCCAGGCGCCCACGGCCGGTTCCGTCATCCTGGCCGGCATCCTGCTGAAGCTGGGCGGCTACGGCTTCCTGCTGTTCAACGTGCCCATGTTCCCGGATGCGTCCGAGCTTTACCGGCCGCTGGTGTTCGCCCTGTCGGTGATCGCCATCGTCTACACCTCGCTCGTCGCCTTCCGGCAGACCGACATCAAGAAGCTGATCGCCTATTCGTCCGTGGCGCACATGGGCTTCGTCACCATGGGCGTCTTCGCCGGCAACGATCAGGGGATCCAGGGCGCGGTGTTCCAGATGATCAGCCACGGCCTGATCTCCGGCGCCCTCTTCCTCTGCGTCGGGGTGGTCTACGACCGGATGCACACGCGCGAGATCGCCTTCTACGGCGGCCTGACCAGCCGCATGCCCTGGTTCGCGGCCATCTTCCTCTTGTTCACCATGGCCAATGTCGGCCTGCCGGGGACGTCCGGCTTCGTGGGCGAGATCCTGACCATGACCGGCGCCTACGAGGTCTCCACCTGGGCGGCGCTGGCGGCGGCGTCGGGCGTGATCTTCTCGGCGGTCTATGCGCTCACCCTTTATCGGAACGTCATGTTCGGCGAGATCCGCAACCCCAAGCTGGCCGCCATCACCGACGTCGACCGGCGGGAACTGCTCGTCTTCGTGCCGCTGATCGTCGGCACAATCTGGCTGGGCGTTCAGCCGGGCGCCGTGCTCGACATCACAGGGCCGGCCGTCGAACTCCTGACCACCTCCTACCGCGCCGCGATCGGCGGGTGAGCTGAACATGCCCGATCTGTCCCAAGCCCTGACGCTCGCCGCCCCTGAGCTGACGCTCGTGATCGGGGCCATGGCGCTCCTGATGGTCGGCGCCTTCGGCGGCGACAAGGCTTCGCGCCTGGTGTCCATCCTGTCCGTCGCCCTGCTCGTCGCCGGAGCCGCCGTGGCGATGACGGCGCCGCTGGGCCAGGCCTTCGCCGGGGCCTACGTCTCGGACCGGCTGGCGGTGTTCGCCAAGGTGGTGATCTACCTGTCCTCCGCAGCGGCCGTGGTGCTGGGGGGCGGTTGGATGCAACGCGCCCGCATCGCCAAGGCCGAATATCCGATCCTGATCGTGCTGGCCGCGGCGGGCATGAGCATGATGGCCTCGTCCGGCGACCTGATCTCGCTCTACATGGGGGTGGAGCTGCATTCGCTTGCGCTCTACGTGCTGGCCGCCTTCCATCGCGACGACGCCAAGGCATCGGAGGCGGGGCTGAAATATTTCGTGCTGGGCGCCCTGTCGTCCGGCCTGCTGCTCTACGGCGCCAGCCTGATCTACGGCTTCGCCGGCTCCATGCGGTTCGAGGACATCGCCGCCGTGGCCCAGGCGGACCCGGGACCCGGCCTGATCTTCGGCCTCGTCTTCCTGATCTGCGGCCTGGCGTTCAAGGTCTCGGCCGCGCCCTTCCACATGTGGACGCCCGACGTCTACGAGGGCGCCCCCACGCCCGTGGTCGCCTTCCTGACCACCGCGCCGAAGGTGGCCGCCCTGGTGCTGACCGCCCGGGTCCTGCTCGGCGGCTTCGCGGAGGCCCACTTCCAATGGGCCCAGGTGCTGATCCTGATCGCGCTCGTCTCCTTCGTGGTCGGCGGCTTCGGCGGCCTGGCGCAGAAGAACGTCCAGCGGCTGCTCGCCTACTCCTCCATCGCCAACATCGGCTACGCGCTGCTCGGCATCGCCGCCGGCACGGAGGTGGGAGTGCAGGCCATGCTACTGTTCATGACCCTCTATGTCGTGGACCAGGTGGGCTTCTTCGGTCTCCTGCTGGCCCTGTCGCGCGGGGGGCGGCCGATCCGCTCCATCGCCGACTTCGCGGGCCTGCGTAAGGACCGGCCCGTGACGGCGCTGGCGCTGACGGTTCTCTGCCTGTCGCTGCTCGGCATGCCGCCCATGGCCGGCTTCTGGGGCAAGTTCTATGTCTTCGGGGCGGCGGCGGACGCCGGCTATTGGCAGGTCGCGGCCGCGGGCCTGGTCGCCTCGGTCGTCTCGGCCTTCTATTATCTGCGCATCCTGAAGCTGATGTGGTTCGACGCTCCCTTGGGCGCGACCGACAAGGCGCCGGCCGAGGCGCAGTGGACCGGCTGGCTGGCCGCCGCCTTCTCCTTCCCGCTCGTGCTGATCGGCCTGACCTGGCTGGAGCCGCTCGCCCGCGCCGCCGCGACCGGCTTTGGCGCGGGCTGAGTCCGACCCGCTCCGCCGCAAGGGGGCAGGGGAATCGATGATCCTCATCCTCGATGAGGTCGACTCCACCAACGCCGAGGCGCGGCGCCGCGCGGAGGCGGGCGAACTCGGGCCCCTCTGGATCGTGGCGCGGCGTCAGACGGCCGGGCGGGGGCGACGCGGGCGAGACTGGAGCTCAGACGCGGGCAATCTGTTCGCTACCCTCCTGACCACCACCCGAAAGCCGCCAGCCGAGGCCGCGCAGGTCACCTTCCTCGCCGCGCTGGCTGTCGCCGATCTGCTGGACGCCTTCGCCCGCCCGGGAGCGGTCAGCATCAAATGGCCCAACGACGTCATGTTGGCGGGCAGGAAGGCGGCGGGCATCCTGGTCGAGTCCGGGGCTCATGCGTCCGGCGGTCTGTGGCTGGCGGTCGGGATCGGCGTGAACCTGGCGCATCACCCGGAGGGTCTGGAGCGGCCCGCGGCTTCGCTCGCGGAGCACCTGCGGCCCAACATAGCCTATCCGCCCGGCGTCGAGGCCGCGGCCGAGGTGCTCAGCCAGACCTTCGCCGCCTGGCGCGCCAGATGGGAGCGGTATGGCTTCCAGCCGATCCTGGACGCCTGGACCACCCGCACCTCGGGCCTCCATGGCCCGGCCACGGCGCGCCTGACGCATGAGACGCTGGACGGCGTGGCCGAGGGGGTGGAGCCCGACGGATCGCTCCGCCTGCGCCTTCCCGACGGCGGCCTCAGGCTGATATCGGCGGGCGACGTGTTCTTCGGGGAGGGCGACTGATGCTGCTGGCGATCGAACAGGGCAACACCAACACGCTGTTCGCGGTCCACGACGGCGACGGCTGGACGGCCCAGTGGCGAACGGCGACGGAGGCCAGCCGCACGGCCGACGAATACGCCGTCTGGCTGGCCCAGCTGCTGGCCATGCGCGGCCTGGGCATCGGCGACCTGAGCGGCTGCATCATCTCGTCGGTGGTGCCGCAGTCGATCTTCAACCTCAGAAACCTGTCGCGTCGCTATCTGAACGTCGAGCCGCTGGTGATCGGCGACGGCGACGTGAAGCTCGGGCCGGTCTCCCGCATCGCCAAGCCGTCCGAGGCGGGCGCCGATCGGCTGGTCAACGCCATAGGCGCGCACCTGGCCTATCCCGGCGACCTGATCGTGATCGACAGCGGCACGGCGACGACCTTCGACGTGATCGCCGCCGACGGCGCCTTCGAGGGCGGGATCATCGCGCCGGGCGTGAACCTCAGCCTCCAGGCGCTGCACGAGGCCGCCGCCATGCTGCCGCGCATCGCCATCCAGCGGCCGGAGCGGGTGATCGGCAAGGACACGGTGTCGAACATGCAGTCGGGCGTCTTCTGGGGCTATATCGCGCTGATCGAAGGGCTGGTTCAGCGCATCAAGGCCGAGTGGGGCCGGCCTATGACGGTGATCGGCACCGGCGGGGTGGTCAGCCTGTTCGAAGGCGCCACGCCGGCCATCGATCATTTCGACCCCGACCTCACCATCCGCGGCCTCCTCGAAATCTGGCGCCGGAGCACCCATCTGTAGGGTCACATGACTCAAGACCAATCGAACGAGCTCGTCTTCCTGCCGCTGGGCGGGTCGAACGAGGTCGGCATGAACCTGAACGCCTACGGCTTCGGGCCCGCCGACAACCGCCAGTGGATCATCGTCGACGTCGGCGTGACCTTCGGCGACCCGTCCACGCCTGGCGTGGACGTGATCGTGCCCGACCCGACCTTTCTGGAAGGCGAGCGCATCCTGGGCATCGTGCTGACCCACGCCCACGAAGACCATATCGGTGCGCTCGGCTGGCTGTGGCCGCGCCTGAAGGCGCCGCTCTACGCCACGCCCTTCACCGCCTTCCTGATCCGCGAGAAGCTGCGCGACGCCGGCATCCTGGACCAGGTGACGATCCATGAGACGCCGCTGAACGCCACGGTGAACCTCGGCCCCTTCGAGGTGACCTACGTCACCATCACCCACTCCATCGCCGAGCCCAATGGTCTGGCGATCCGGACGCCGCTCGGCACGGTGCTGCACACCGGCGACTGGAAGATCGACAACGATCCGGTGATCGGCGAGCGCACGGACGTCGACTTCATCCGCCGCCTCGGCGACGAGGGCGTGCTGGCCATGGTCTGCGACTCCACCAACGTCTTCGTGGACGGGGTGGCCGGGTCGGAGGGCGAGGTGCGCGAGGCGCTGGCCGAACTGATCGGCGGGCTGAAGGGCAGGGTGGCCGTCGGCTGCTTCGCCTCCAACGTCGCGCGCATGGACAGCGTCATCCACGCCGCCGAACAGGCCGGGCGCCGGGTGGCGCTGGCCGGCCGCTCCATGCATCGCATCACCGCCGCGGCCAAGTCCGTCGGGATGCTGAAGGACATCCAGCCCTTCCTCTTGGAGGAGGAGGCGAGGGTCTGGCCGGCGGACCAGATCCTCTACCTCTGCACCGGCAGCCAGGGCGAGCCACGCGCGGCCCTGTCGCGCGTGGCCGAAGGAACCCACCCCTTCATCAAGCTGGGGCCGGGCGACCACTGCATCTTCTCCAGCCGGGTGATCCCCGGCAACGAGTTGGCCATCGGCCGTTTGCAGGACACGCTCTCCGATCGCGGCGTGCGCATCTACACCGACAAGGATCACCCGGGGATCCACGTCTCCGGCCACCCTTGCCGCGACGAACTGCGCGAGATGTATTCCTGGGCGCGGCCCCGGATCGCCATCCCCACGCACGGCATGCGCCGGCACCTCCAGGAGCATTGCCTGCTCGCCAAGGAGATGCAGGTGCCCGAGGCCATCGCGCCCCGCAACGGCGACATGGTGCGACTGGCACCGGGTCCGGCCGCCATCATCGACGAGGTGCCCTCGGGCCGGCTGTTCGTGGACGGCGGCATGCTGACGGAGGAGGCGGGCGAGGCTCTTCGCGAGCGCCGCCATGCGGCCTCCAACGGCGTGCTGGTGGTCTCCTTCGCGCTCGACAAGCGGGGGCGGATCGTTTCGGACATCGACGTGCGCGGCATCGGCCTGCCCGGCGACGAGGACCAACCGCTCGGCGACGTGCTCGACGATCTGGCCGAGCGGGTCGAGAACGTGGTGCGCGGGCTGAAGGGCGAGGCGCTGGAGGACGAGGTCGTCATCGAACAGGCCGTCGCGCGCACGCTCAAGAAGGCCAGCCAGGGCATCTGGGCCCGGCGCCCGATCGTGGAGACCATTGTCCTCCGGCTGTAGACCGACCGACTGCGGGACGGCGCGTTCGGCTGGTCGGAGGCCGGGACGCTTCCTCCAGGCGTTCGGCGCGCCTCGCCCCCGAGCACAGAAACAGGGCCGGAGCGTTTGCCTCCGCCAGGCGCATGGCGTCATATCGCTCCGTCCAAGATTATTGGGGAGCTCCGATGCGCCGTCTCGCCGCCCTTCTGTCCGTCGCCGCCCTGGCGCTCGCCGTGCCCGCCGCCGCTCAGGCGCCGGATCGCGTGGCGATCAACGGCATCATCGACCAGGGCTTCAACCATTCCGAGGTGATGACCACTGCGGCGTGGCTGACGGATAGGATCGGCGGCCGGATGACCAACTCGCCACAGATGCGGCAGGCCGAGGCCTGGTCTCAGCAGAAGTTCCGGGATTGGGGCCTGCCCCGCATCTGGACGGAAGGGTTCGAGTTCGGGCGGGGCTGGTCGGCGGTCGGGTCCAGCGCGCGGATGACGGCGCCCAGGCCGCTTGATCTGCGGGTCATCCCCGTGGCCTGGACGCCCGGCACCGGCAGGGTGGTTTCGGGGGACATCGTCGTCGCCCCGATGACCAGCGCCGCCGACTTCGCCCGCTGGCGCGGCAAGCTCGCCGGCAAGATCGTGCTGGTCACCAAGCCGGACACCGGCTCGGAGCCGACGGAGCCTGCCTTCCGTCGCTGGACGCGCGAGCAGCTGGCCGAGCGTACCGACTTCGTCCAGCCCGCCCACTCCCACGCCGCCGCCGAACGGGCGTTGAACAATCCCGACTTCGCCATGCAGATGGACGCCTTCCTGAAGCAGGAAGGGGCGCTCGCCTTCGTGAAGATGTCCTACCGCGACGGCGGCCTGCTGCACGGCACGGGCTACACCTTCCGCGTCGGCTCCACGCCCGAGGTCGCCGGGTTCGAGATGGCCGCAGAGGATTATCGCCGCCTGGCTCGCCTGTCGCTGACCGAGGCTCCGCCGAAGGTGGAGCTGATGAGCGAGGTCCGCTTCCACGACGAGGACGTGAACGCCTACAACGTCTTCGCGGAGATCCCCGGCACGGCCCGCAACGGCGAATACGTCATGGCCGGCGCTCACCTGGACAGCTGGGCGGCGGCTGACGGCGCGGTGGACAACGCCGCCGGCAGCGCGGTCATCATGGAGGCCGCGCGCATCCTGAAGGCTCTCGGCGTCCGCCCCCGTCGCGCCATCCGCTTCGCCCTTTGGAACGGCGAGGAGCAGGGGCTGCTGGGCTCGCTGGCCTATGTCGATCGGCACCTGGCGACGCGCGCGCCGCTGACGGACCCAGCCCACGCCAATCTCCCCAACAACCGCTCCTGGCGCGCCCGCTGGCCCATCCAGCCCCGCGAGGGCCATGGCGATCTCGTCGCCTACTTCAACATCGACAACGGCTCGGGCCGCATCCGGGGCATCAACGCCGAGGGCAACATCGCCGCCGCCGCCGTGTTCGAAACCTGGCTGAAGCCTTTCGAGAGCCTGGGCGTCACCACCGTCTCCCTGCGGCCGGCGGGCGGCACCGATCACGTCTACATGCAGACCGTGGGGGTGCCGGGCTTCCAGTTCATCCAGGACCCGCTCGACTACAGCGCGCGCCTGCACCACACCTCCATCGACACCTACGACCATCTGCGACCGGATGACATGCGCCAGGCGGCCGCCGTGCTGGCCGGCATCCTGCTCAGCGCCGCCAACAGCGACCAGCCGCTGCCGCGCATGCCGCTGCCCACGCGCCCGACCAACACCGATCCGTTCGAGCACTAAGGCCGCAGCGGCGGGGAAGTGCTTCTCCGCCGCCGGCCGGCCCGGTATGGGAGCGGCATGATCGGAAAGCTGAACCACGTGGGCGTCGCCACGCCCTCCATCGAGGCGAGCGTCGCCCTGTACCGTGACCTGCTGGGCGCCGCGCGGGCGCATGAGCCGTTCGACCTCCCGGCCCAGGGGGTGCGGGTCTGCTTCATCGATCTGCCGAACAGCCAGATCGAGCTGATCGAGCCCCTGGGGGAGGACAGCCCGATCCACGGCTTCCTGGCCAAGAACCCGAAGGGCGGCCAGCACCACATCTGTTTCGAAGTGGACGACATCATCGCCGCCCGCGACCAGCTGCGGGCCAAGGGCGCGACGATACTGGGCACGGGCGAGCCGCGCCTCGGGGCCCACGGAACGCCCATCATCTTCCTGCATCCCAAGGACATGGGCGGCGTCCTGGTCGAGCTGATGGAGACCCCGAAGGGCGAGGGGGCGCACTGATGGACTTCCCGATCGGTCCCGTCACCGCCTTCGCCATCTACGTCGTCTGCTGGTGGGTGATCTTGTTCGCCGTCCTGCCGCTGGGCATGAGCCAGGAGGGCAAGGCGCCGCCCACGGACGGCGCCCAATGGGGCGCGCCGGATCAGCCCAACCTCAAGAGGAAGTTCCTCACCACGACCTGGGCTTCGGCCATCCTCTGGGCCTTCGTCATGCTCCTGATCTGGACCGGCTGGCTGCCCCTGCCTCAGGTGGGATGAACGCCGGTCTCCGCGCTTGTGCCGGACGTCGCCGATGGGGCACTGTCGGTCGAGGCGGAGGACGGACCATGGGCTGGAGGGCGGCTCTTCTCACGGCGGCGATGCTGGTGTCCGCTCCCGCCGTGGCTCAGGCGCCCCCGGACCGCGGCCCCGTGCTGGACATGCACATCCACGCGTATGGCGCGGGAGGGGAGGGGCCGCCCTCCCACGTCTGCGCGCCGTTCCCCAGCTGGCGGCCCATGGACCCGGGTCGAGGCGGCGCCGGCCTGCGCGGCTACATGGCGTCCATGTTCGGCGACCCGGACTGTCCCAGGCGCTTTCTGTCCGCGGCCAGCGACGACGACCTGCGGACCCGAACCATCGCCATGCTTCGCAAGCACGACGTTTACGGCCTGGCCGGCGGCTCGCCCGCCTATGTCGACCGCTGGCTGCAGGACGAGCCGCGACGGCTGCTTCCGGCGATTGGGGCGGGAACGCCGGACCGTCTGCCGAGCCTCGACGACCTGCGGGCCAGGCACGCCGCCGACAAGCTGGTCGCTCTGTCCGAACTCAGCCTGCAGTATCAGGGGATCGCGCCGGACGATCCGCGCATGGAGCCCTACTGGGCTCTCGCCGAAGAGCTCGACATCCCGGTGGGCATCCACATGGGCCCGGGACCGCCCGGCATCACCTATTTCGCGTCACCGGCCTACCGAGCGTCGCTGTCCGACCCGATGCGGCTGGAACCTGTGCTCGTCGCCCACCCTCGCCTGAGGGTGTTCGTGGTTCCCGCCGGCTACCCGTTCAAGGAAAGCATGCTGGCGCTGATGGCCGCTCACCCGCAGGTGTATGCGGAGTTCGGCTTCCTCACCGCAGGTTACGGCGACCGCGAGGTCTGGCCCTACATCCAAGCCTTCATCGACGCCGGTTTCGAGGACCGGATCCTCTACGGCACGGATCAGATGGTCTGGCCGGACCTGATCGAAGCGTCCATCGAACGAGTTCGCCACGCCCCCGGGCTGACGCCGGCTCAGAAGCGGAAGTTCCTCTATGAGAACGCGGCCCGTTTCCTCAGGATCGATCCGGCGGCGACGGGCGTGCTGACCCGCACCCGCTAGCGCCGCGTCATTGCCGGAAGGCGAGCGTGATCACCGCGCCGCTCGCCGGCACGTCGACGGCGGCGCTGTCGAAGCTCGGCGGACCCATGGCCGGGCGGCCGCTAAAGCCCCAGGGCTCGCTGGGCCCCATGGCCCCGAACGACATGCGACGATCGCCATCGACGTCCTGAAAGCCCCCGGCGGCCCAGCGGCCGGCCGGCACGCCGGAGAACCGGACCGAGGCCGTGCCGTCGGCCCCCGGCTTGACGATCTCGCCCCTGGCGCAGCGGCCCATGATGTTCTCGCCGGCGCCGCAGAGCTGGATATAGACGTCGCCGGTCGGCGACAGGCCGGACATGCGGATCTCCACCTCTCCAGGCGGCGTGGACAGGGCGGCCGCGAGGGCGGCAGACAGAAGCAGGGGCATCGAATGTCTCCGTAGAAGTGCTTTGTGACATAAAGTGCTTGTGGGTTGTCGTCAAGCGGGCCTTCTTCGGCCTCGCTTCGTTGCCAAGCCAAGGCGGCGCGGGCTAAGCACCGCCTCCTGCCCAGAGGAGTCCCGATGCGCCTGTCGCGCTACTTCCTGCCCACGCTGAAAGAGGCGCCGTCCGACGCCCAGATCGTCTCGCACCAGCTGATGCTGCGGGCCGGCCTGATCCGGCAGGAGGCGGCCGGCATCTACGCCTGGCTGCCGCTGGGCCTGCGGGTGCTGCGCAAGATCGAACAGATCGTGCGCGAGGAGCAGGTGAGGGCGGGCGCGGTCGAACTGCTGATGCCGACGCTTCAGCTCGCGGACCTGTGGCGCGAGAGCGGCCGCTACGACGCCTACGGCCCGGAAATGCTGCGCATCACCGACCGGCACGAGCGCGAGCTGCTGTACGGCCCCACCAACGAGGAGATGATCACCGACATCTTCCGGGCCTATGTGAAGAGCTACAAGGCGCTGCCGCTGAACCTCTTCCACATCCAGTGGAAGTTCCGCGACGAGCGCCGGCCCCGCTTCGGCGTGATGCGCGGCCGGGAGTTCCTGATGAAGGACGCCTATTCCTTCGATCTCGACGAGGCGGCGGCCCGACGCGCCTACAACCGCATGTTCGTGGCCTACCTGAACACCTTCGCTCGAATGGGCTTGAAGGCGGTCCCCATGCGCGCCGACACCGGACCTATAGGCGGCGACCTCTCCCACGAGTTCATCGTGCTCGCCGACACGGGCGAGAGCCAGGTCTTCTGCGACAGAAAGCTGGTCGAGATGCCGGCCCCGGGCGGGGACGTAGACTGGAACGACCTCCAAGCCATCGTCGACGAGCGCACCGGCCTCTACGCCGCGACGGAGGAGATGCATGACGCTTCGGCCTTCGAGAACCAGACCGCCGAGGGCGACCGCCTGTCGGCTCGCGGCATCGAGGTGGGCCACATCTTCTACTTCGGGACGAAATACTCCGCGCCCATGAAGGCCAAGGTGGCCGGCCCCGACGGTCAGGACGCGGAGGTGCACATGGGCTCCTACGGCGTGGGCGTGTCCCGCCTGCTGGGGGCCATCATCGAGGCCAGCCACGACGAGGCCGGCATCATCTGGCCGGACGCCGTGGCTCCGTTCGACGCGGTGGTGATCAACCTGCGCGCCAACGACGAAGCCTGCTCGGCGGCCTCCGAGGACGCCGTCGCGCGGCTGGAGTCGGCGGGCAAGGACGTGCTCTACGACGACACGGACGAGCGTCCCGGCGGCAAGTTCGCCACGGCGGACCTGATCGGCGTGCCCTGGCAGCTGACGGTCGGCCCCAAGGGCGTGGCCGAGGGCGTGGTCGAGCTGAAGCGTCGCGCCACCGGCGAGAAGCTGTCCCTGCCGCTCGATCAGGCGCTGGCCAGGATCACCGCATGAAGGCCGCCGTGCCCTTCTCGGCCTGGGAGATCGGGCTGGCCCTCCGCTACCTCCGCGCCAAGCGCAAGGAAGGCGGCGTGGCGATGATCGCCATCATCAGCTTCATCGGCATCGCGCTCGCCGTCGCCGTGTTGATCAGCGTCATGAGCATCATGGCCGGGTTCCGCGCCGAGCTGCTGGGACGCATGCTCTCCTTCAACGGCCACATGTACGTCCAGGGGCAGGTGCTGGGCGCCGAGAACCGCGACCAGATCCTCCAGCGCATCCGATCCGTGCCGGGCGTCGCCTCGGCCTCGCCGCTGACCGAGAACCAGGCGTTGGTGCAGGGCGGCGGCGTGACCACGGGCGCCATCGTGCGGGGCATCCGCCGCGAGGACCTGGGCTCCATGCACTATGTCTTCAAGAGCCTGCCGCCTGAAGCCGTGCAGAGCTTCGGACGGGGTGAATACGGCGGCGACCAGGTGCTGATCGGCAAGGCCCTGGCCGAGCAGATGGGCCTCGGGGTCGGCAGCGCCATCGACCTCTATTCGCCCGGCGGCGCCAGCGCCTTCGGGGATCTGGGCGGTCAGCAGAAAACCTATATCGTGGGCGGTGTCTTCTCGTCCGGCACCGCGGACTACGACCGCGCCTTCGTGTTCATGCCGCTGGAGCAGGCCCAGCTGTTCTTCGCGAAGGAGGGTCGCTGGGACGTCATCGAGATGAAGATCGAGGAGCCGGATCGCGTGGCCGAGTTCCTCCAGCCGGTCCGCCAGGCCGTCGGCCCGACCGGCTTCGTCACCGACTGGCGCGACCGCCTGGCCGCCTTCTGGGGCGCGCTGAAGGTCGAGCGCGTGGCCATGAGCGTGATCCTGGGCCTCGTCGTCGCCATCGCCGCCATGAACATCATCTCCGGCATCGTCATGCTGGTGAAGAACAAGACCCGCGACATCGCCATCCTGCGCACCGTGGGGGCCAGTCCCTCGTCCATCCTGCGCATCTTCTTCCTAGCAGGGGCTTCCATCGGCGTGGCCGGGACCTTGGCCGGCCTGATCATCGGGCTGCTGTTCTGCCTCAACGTCGGCCCGATCCAGCACTTTCTGGAGTGGGTGTTCGGCGTCCAGCTGTTCAGCGCCGACGTCTACATGCTCGACGCCATCCCGGCTCTGGTCGATCCGGTGGACGTCTTCTGGGTGGCCGTCTGGTCCTTGTTCATGAGCTGCGTGGCCAGCCTGCCGCCGTCGTGGCGGGCCTCCAAGCTCGACCCGGTGGAGGCGCTCCGCTATGAGTGACGCCGCCGAAACCCCAGCCGTCCTCGTCGCCGAGGAGGTCACCCGCACCTATCAGACGGGCTCGGGCGACCTGACCGTGCTCAAGGGCGTGAACCTTCGGGTGCGCGCCGGGGAGATCGTCGGCCTGATCGGTCCCTCGGGCTCCGGCAAGTCGAGCCTGCTGCACGCGGCCGGCCTTCTGGAACGCCCCACCGGGGGCCGCATCCTGATCGACGGCGAGGATGTCGGCGGACTGGACGAGCGCGCGCGCACGCGCCTTCGCCTGTCGCGCATCGGCTTCGTCTATCAGTTCCACCATCTGCTGCCGGAGTTCGACGCGCGCGACAATGTCGCCCTCCCGTGCCGCATCGCGGGCCAGGGCGAGGCGGAGGCCCGGGCGAGGGCGGAGGACCTGCTCACCCAACTGGGCCTGGGCGAACGTCTGACCCACCAGCCGGCTCAGCTGTCGGGCGGGGAGCAGCAGCGCGTCGCCGTCGCGCGGGCCCTGGCCAACGGCCCGCGCCTGCTGCTGGCCGACGAGCCCACCGGCAACCTCGATCCCGCGACCTCCCAGGCCGTGTTCGAGAGCCTCCAGCACATCGTTAAGACGACCGGCGTCGCCGCCCTGATCGCCACCCACAACATGGAGCTGGCCGGTCACATGGACCGCGTCTTCGCCATCAAGGACGGCCACCTGGAAGAACGCCCGGCGGAGAGCCACGAATACTGAAGGATCAGGTGACCGCCGCCTCGCCCCAGACGCGACGGAGGCTCTCGGTCCGGCGACAGCCGATCCGATAGGCCTCGTAGCGCACGGGGTTCCGCCGGGCGTAATCCTGGTGCTCCGGCCCGGCCGGCCAGAAGCGCGCCGCCGCCTTGACCGGGGTGACGAAGCGCCGGCCCAGGGCGCGTTCCGCCGCCGCCCTCGACGCGTTCGCCGCCTCCGCCTGCTGCGGCGTGGCGAAGACGGAGGTGCGATAGCTCGGCCCCTGGTCGCAGAAGACGCCGTTGGAATCGGTCGGATCGATGGTCCGCCAGAACCGGTCGACAAGGGCTCGGTAGCTGACCACGCGCGGGTCGAAGGTCACCAGCACCGCCTCCTGATGGCCTGTGCCGCCGCCCACCACCTGCTCATAGGTCGGGTTCGCGGTCCGTCCCCCGGTGAAGCCCGATGTCACGGCGCTGACGCCCCGCACGCCTTCGAACGCCTTCTCGGACGACCAGAAGCAGCCGCCGGCGAACAGGGCGGTCTCGGAGCCGGGCGGCGGCTGGGCCGGCGCCGCGGGCGCGGGCGAACAGGCGGCGATGAGGGCGAGCAGGAGCAGCGGGCGGCGGATCATCACCTGAAGATACGACGGATGCGCCGTTTCGATGAGGGCTTGGCGCGGGAGGCCGTTCGGCTAAGCTGCGGCCACCCATCCAGCAGAGGGTTCAGCCATGCGTCGCCTCTCGATCTGCTGCCTTGCTACCGGTGTTATCGCTCTCGCCGCGTGCGAGAACGCGCAGCCGCCGGAGCCTGCGGACGCTGCGCCCCAGCCGCCCGCGACGAAGATCACCGCGACCGCCGCCGTCGATCTCCCGGCGGAGGTGCGCGCGGCCGTGGCTCGGGCCCGCGCCGACCTGACGGTCCTAGAGGCCGAGCTGAAGGAGCGGGAGGGACGCCGCTACTATGACGTCGAGGGCAGGCTGCCGGATGGCTCGGACCTTGAGCTCGACCTCCTGGAGACGCCTCAGGGCTGGCGGGTGGTCGAGATCCAGCGCGACATCGTCTGGAGCGCCACGCCCGATCCCGTCCGCGCGGCGGCCGCGACCGCCCGCGCCGGCTTCAGGCCGGTTCGCGTGATCGAGAGCCGCCAGGCCGACGGCTCGGCGGTGATCTACGAGCTGTTCGCGGACAGCCAGCCCACGACCCCGGCGCTGGAGGTGCGGGTCGAGGACGGCAGGACGGAGGTGCTGAAGGAGGTCTGGCCGCACTGACAGCCGGCAGGCGCTCAGAACCGCAGCGGCTCCCGTGACACGATCGCCTTCACATAGGCCTTCACGCCAAACGCGCCCGCGATCAGCCCGGCGCCGACCGCCAGTTCCAGAATGATGTTCATGATTGTTCCGCCCCGACACAGGTGACTTCGCCCGAAGGAGTCAAATGCAGTTCCCGCGCCAGCAAGGCCTGGCGACCGGACCCCTGTCCGCAGGCCCTGCTCTCAGCTTGAAAACGCCGAGCTCTCCTGCAAAGCTGACCTTCTGGTGCTCGGGGGAGCTTGGAAGACATGTTCGACAGACAAGGCGTCGATCAGCGACAGCCGCAGGCGGCGGCGGATCGTCCGCGCAAGCCGTGGGTGCGGCCCACGGTGCAGAGCCACAGCCTCGGCTCGGCGGAGGGGGGCACGCAAGCCGGCGCCGACTTCACCAATCCGGGGTTTTCCTGATCTGACCTGGAAGCGAGCTTGGCGATGAAACGCGCCGCCGACGCGTCCCGGGGGGGCGTGCGACGAGGACGACACGCGCTTTGAAGAGAAGGTGCGGAAGGTGGCAAGCGCCCAAGCCGGACAACGTGCCGGATCAGTCAGAATGAGCGATGCGCGACTGTTCGCTGCGGCGACCATCTTTGTCGGAGCGATAACGGCGATAGTGCTGACCATCGCCTGGGATGACGGTATCTCCATGACCGAGATGGCTGTCCCATGGCTCCGGATGGCAGGTGTAATCTACGGGGCGATTTTCGCCCTGCCGCTAATCCTAGCATCCCTGAAGGTTATGCCCCGTCGCGCCGCCGCTCTAGTCGGCGTTGTCGCACTCGCCGGCATCTACGCGGCTCTGCTCTACCCGGGCCAGACCGGCCCCATTGATTGTCCGTCAAATCACTGTCCCGATACAGGCTCACCGGAAGACCTCGCAATCCGGGCGAGACGAGCCGCCCCCAACCCCACCGAGGCTGTAGCGGGGTTTGCCATCTGCTTCGCGGCAGGAGCGGTTGCTCATGGCTTGGCGTGGCTCGGCAGCAAGCTCGCCCGAAGCTAGGTGTGTCAACTACACATATGCCCGCGCTTGACGGGAACGAAAAGAGAACATAGAACGTTCCCGGAACATCAATCTGGGGATAAGCCGATGTCGCGGTGGGTGAGGGACGGTCTGGCGCTTGCCTCTTGCGGGGGCTTCGTCTGGATGTGCTGGCAGGCGGCGTTTCTGGTTCAGGGCGGCTGAGCGGCATACTCTCCGCGCATCCCAGCGGAATCCGGGGCCCAGATCATCAGCGCAGGCAGGCCGTCAGGTTCGCTCGCGAATCCCGCCATAGCTCCCCAGGCGGATAGGGCTAGAGCCTAGATACCGGTTCCGGCCGGGACGAGCGGAGATCGAGAGTGAGCCAGGGTTTCGTCCATCTCCGCGTTCGCTCCGCCTATTCCCTGCTGGAAGGGGCGATCAAGGCCGGCAAGGTGGGCAGGCTGGCGGCGGACGCGGGCATGCCCGCCGTAGCGGTGGCGGACCGGGCCAATCTGTTCGGGGCGCTAGAGTTCAGCCAGGCCTGCAAGGACGCCGGGGTCCAGCCCATCGTCGCCTGCGCCCTTCCGGTCACCGGCATCGGCGGCCAGCGGGCCGAGCGCTGGGCCAAGGTCCCGACCGTGGTCCTGATCGTCCAGAACGAGGCGGGGTGGCTGAACCTCTGCGCCCTGTCGTCGGCCGCCTACATGGGCGCGGACGAGACCGGCGAGCCGGGTGTCGCCTGGTCTGAAGTGGCCGCGCGCTCCGAGGGGCTGATCCTCCTGTCCGGCGGCCCCGACGGCCCCGTGGATCCCCTCTACGTCCAGCGCAAAGCCGCCGAGGCGGATGCGGCCCTGGCCGAGATGGCCCGCGTCTTCGGCGACCGCTTCTATGTCGAGCTGCAGCGCCACGGCCGCGCCGACGAGGCCGCCGCCGAGACGGGCCTGGTGGCTTTCGCCTACGCCCACGACCTGCCCCTGGTCGCCACCAACGACGTCCACTACGCCAAGCGGGAGCAGCACCGCTCCCACGACGCCCTGCTGTGCATCGCCGACGGCGCCTTCATCGGCCAGGACGAGCGCCGCCGCATCACCGATCAGCACTGGTTCAAGCCGCCCTCGGCGATGCGCGAGCTGTTCGCCGACCTGCCGGAGGCCTGCGACAACACCATCGACATCGCCCGCCGCTGCGCCTTTCTGGTGCAGACGCGCCAGCCCATCCTGCCGCGCTTCGACACGGGCGCGGGCCGCACCGAGAACGACGAGCTGGCCCATCAGGCGCGCGAGGGGCTGAAGGTCCGCCTGACCCAGGTCGCGCCCGCCGCGCCGGAGGAGGACTACTGGAAGCGGCTGGAGTGGGAGGTGTCCATCATCCAGCAGATGGGCTTCCCCGGCTATTTCCTGATCGTGTCGGACTTCATCAAATGGGCCAAGCTGCACGGCATTCCCGTCGGGCCCGGGCGGGGGTCTGGCGCGGGCTCGCTGGTGGCCTGGGCCCTGACCATCACCGACCTCGATCCGCTCCGCTTCGGCCTGCTGTTCGAACGCTTCCTGAACCCCGAGCGGGTCTCCATGCCCGACTTCGACATCGACTTCTGCCAGGAGCGGCGGGAGGAGGTGATCGGCTACGTCCAGCAGAAGTACGGGACGGACCGAGTCGCCCAGATCATCACCTTCGGCACGCTTCAGGCCCGCGCCGTGCTGCGCGACGTCGGCCGGGTGCTGCAACTACCGCTCGGCCAGGTGGACCGCCTAGCCAAGATGGTGCCGGCCAACCCGGCCAACCCCGTGACCCTCGCCCAGGCCATCGAGGTTGAGCCCCGGCTGAAGGAGGCGCGTGCGGCCGAGAAGTCGGTCGAGACCCTCCTGGACACCGCGCTGGAGCTTGAGGGGCTCTACCGCAACGCTTCGACCCACGCCGCCGGCATCGTCATCGGCGACCGGCCGCTGACCGAGCTGGTTCCCCTCTACAAGGATCCGCGCTCCGACATTCCCGCCACCCAGTTCAACATGAAGTGGGTGGAGCCGGCGGGCCTGGTGAAGTTCGACTTCCTGGGCCTCAAGACCCTCACCGTGCTGGACCGCGCCCACGGCTATCTCCAGCGCCGGGGGCAGGCGCCCGACTGGGGCGGCCTGCCGCTGGACGACGCCAGAACCTATGAGTTGATGGCCTCGGGCCAGACGGTGGGCGTGTTCCAGCTGGAATCCCAGGGCATGCGCGACACCCTGCGCAAGATGCGCTGCGGCTCCATCGAGGAGATCACTGCCCTGATCTCCCTTTATCGGCCGGGCCCGATGGAGATGATCGACACCTATATCGACCGGAAGTTCGGCCGGGCTGAGGTCGACTATCTCCATCCCACCCTGACCGAGGTGCTGAAGGAGACCTACGGCGTCATCATCTACCAGGAACAGGTGATGCAGATCGCCCAGATCCTGGCCGGCTATTCGCTGGGCGAGGCCGACCTCCTGCGCCGCGCCATGGGCAAGAAGAAGAAGGAGGAGATGGATTTCCAGCGCGCCCGGTTCACCGCCGGCGCGAAGGACAAGGGGGTGTCGGAGGAACAGTCCGGCGGCATCTTCGACCTTGTGGCCAAGTTCGCCGGCTACGGCTTCAACAAGTCCCACGCGGCGGCCTATGCGCTGATCTCCTTCCAGACGGGATGGCTGAAGGCCAACCATCCGGTGGAGTTCTTCGCCGCCTCCATGAGCCTGGACCTGTCCAATACGGACAAGCTGGCGGTCTTCTACCAGGACGCGCGACGCTTCAACGTGCCGGTGCTGGCGCCGGACGTGAACCGCTCCTCCGCCGACTTCGACGTGGCCTATGAGGGCGGGGAGGGCGCGGTCCTCTATGCGCTCGGTGCCATCCGCAATGTCGGGCTGGAGGCGATGAAGCATGTGGTGGAGGTGCGCGAGACCGGCGGCCGCTTCACCGACATTTTCGACTTCCTGGAACGGGTCGATCCCCGCTGCGTCAACAAGCGGGCGCTGGAGAACCTGGCTCGCGCCGGCGCCTTCGACTCCATCCACCCGAACCGGCGCCAGATCGTCGATCAGGCCGACGTGCTGATCGCCTACTGCCAGAGCGTGGCCGCCGAGCGGGCCTCGGCCCAGGTGTCCCTGTTCGGCGGCGACCAGGCCCACGCCGCCCGCCCGCGCCTCAAGCCCGCCGAGCCCTGGGCGGGTCCCGACAAGCTGGACCAGGAGCTGTCGGCCGTCGGCTTCTACCTGTCCGGCCACCCGCTGGAGGACATGGCCTCGGCCCTGAAGCGCAAGCGCGTCACCTTCGTCGCCGAGGTGATGCAGCTGGCCGAGGCCGGCCACGAGGCCTTCCAGATGGCGGGCGTGGTGCGCCGCAAGCAGGAGCGGCCCAGCGCCAAGACCGGCGAGAAGTTCGCCTTCGTCACCTTCTCCGACCCGACCGGCGAGTTCGAATGCCTGTTCCCGGGCGAGAGCCTGCGCCGCGCTCGCGAGCTCCTGGAGCCCGGCGCCGCGCTCATGGTCAGGGTCCGGGCGAAGGCGTCCGATGGCGAGGTCCGCTTCTTCGGCGACGAGGTCAGCCGCATGGACAAGGTGGTCGACGACGCCGCCATGGGCCTGCGCGTGCACGTCTCGGCCCGCAGCGCGGACGCCGACGCCATCAAGGCCCGCCTCGACCGCGCCCGGGCGGAAGGGAAGGGCGGGGAGGTGTCGCTGGTCGCCTCGCTCGACGGCCGCCGCGAGGTCGAAATCCGCCTGCCCGGCCGTTACCGCCTCGACGCCGCCGTGCGCGGCGCGCTCAAGTCCGCCCCAGGGGTGGTCATGCTGGAAGACGCCTGACCGGCTTGCTTTTCGGCGGCGTACCGCCTAAGTGGCCGCGCACTTCGCACGCGGGCGTGGCGCCTGACGGGGAGACATCCCGTCCGGCTCCGTTCCGAGGGATCGCCTGATCCTTTTACCGCCCGCGCTAGGTTGATCGGAAAAAGGACCACACGATCATGGCTCTGCCTGAATTCTCCATGCGCACGCTCCTGGAAGCCGGCGCGCATTTCGGCCACCAGACGCACCGCTGGAACCCGAAGATGGAGCGCTACATCTTCGGCGCTCGCTCCAACATCCACATCATCGACCTGTCGCAGTCGATCCCGCTGCTGCACCAGGCGCTGGTCGCCGTGCGCGACGTGGCGGCCAAGGGCGGCCGCGTGCTGTTCGTCGGCACCAAGCGCCAGGCGTCCGAGCCGATCGCGACCGCGGCCAAGCGCTGCGCCCAGTACTACATGAATAACCGCTGGCTCGGCGGCACCCTGACCAACTGGCGCACCGTTTCGGGCTCCATCAATCGCCTGCGCGAGCTTGAAGGCGTGCTGGAGACGGGCGGGGAAGGCCGGGTCAAGAAGGAGCTGCTGACCCTGACGCGCGAGCGCGACAAGCTGGAAGCCTCGCTCGGCGGCATCAAGGACATGGGCGGCCTGCCGGACATCATGTTCGTGATCGACACCAACAAGGAAGCGATCGCGATCCAGGAAGCCCGCAAGCTGAACATCCCGGTCATCGCCATTCTGGACACCAACTGCGATCCGGACGGCATCACCTATCCGATCCCGGGCAACGACGACGCCGCCCGCGCCATCCAGACCTATTGCGACCTGATCGCCGACGCGGTGCTGGACGGCCTGGCCGCCGGCGCTTCGGCGCAAGGCATCGACCTGGGCGCCTCCGAGGCTCCGGTCGAGCCCATGCTGCGCGAGGCTCCGGCCGCCGCCGCCGCCGAGCCGGAAGCGGCTCCGGCCGGGACGGAGGGCGCCGCCGCCGAACTGCTGGCTTCCGACGAGACGGCCGCCAACACGGAGGCGCTGGACGCCGCCGAGACGGAACAGGCCACGGGCTGATCCGGCCGCTCGCGGGCGTCGTGTCCGCGCTGTGACCAAACCGACATGCGGCCCGGCTACCTCAGCCGGGCCGTTCCCGCATACGAACGACCCCTAGGAGACTGAACATGGCCGAGATCACCGCCGCCCTCGTGAAGGAACTGCGTGAGCGCTCCGGCGTCGGCATGATGGACTGCAAGAAGGCGCTGACCGAGACGAACGGCGACATGGACGCCGCCATCGACTGGCTGCGCGCCAAGGGCCTGTCCAAGGCCGCCAAGAAGGCCGACCGCGTGGCCGCCGAGGGCCTAGTCGCCGTCGCCAGCCGCGAAGACGGCGCGGGCGAGGTCGGCGCGGCCATCGAGTTCAACGCCGAGACGGACTTCGTGGCCCGCAACGAGCTGTTCCAGAACGCCGCCAAGCGGTTCGCCGAACTGGGCCTGGAGCACCACTCGGTCGAGGCCCTGCATGGCGCCGAACTGGAGACCGGCAAGACGGTCCAGGACGAGGTCACCAACATGATCGCCACCATCGGCGAGAACATGCAGCTGCGTCGCGCGGCTCGCCTGTCGGTCGATGAGGGCGTGGTGGCGTCCTATGTTCACAACGCCGTGGCGCCGGGCCTCGGCCGCATCGGCGTGCTGGTCGCCCTGCACGGCGGCGGCGACAAGGCCGCGCTCCGGGAGCTGGGCCGAAAGATCGCCATGCACGTGGCGGCGACCTCGCCCCTGTCGCTGAACACCGACGACCTCGATCCCGCGGCCATCGAGAAGGAGCGCCAGGTCCTGACCGAGAAGGCCAAGGAGGAAGGCCGCCCCGACAACATGATCGAGAAGATCGTGTCGGGTCAGATCGCCAAGTTCCAGAAGGAAGTGGTGCTGTCCAAGCAGAACTTCGTCATGGATCCGGACGTGACGATCGAGCAGCTGGTCGCCAACACCGGCAAGGAGCTGGGCGCTCCCGGCCTGCACCTGGCCGGCTTCGTCCGTCTCGCCCTGGGCGAGGGCGTGGAGAAGGTCGAAGGACCGGACTTCGCTTCCGAAGTCGCGTCCATGACGGGCGGCAACTAAGCCACCCTCCGGGCGCAAGCCCGTTGACTATCGAAGGGCGCGCGGGCTCTACAGCCGGCGCGCCCTTTCTCTAGAGTAGCCCTCGCGATTCCCGCAGAGCCGGAACCCGACCATGTCCGACGCCACCCCCGCCTTCCGCTACAAGCGCGTCCTGCTGAAGGTGTCTGGCGAGGTGCTGATGGGCGACCAGGCCTACGGCATCGACATGAAGACGGTGGCCACCGTGGCCCAGGCCGTGGCCGGCGTCGCGCGCGAGGGCGTGGAGATCTGCCTGGTCATCGGCGGGGGCAACATCTTCCGCGGTCTGTCCAAGGCCGCCGGCGACATGGAGCGCGCCACGGCCGACTACATGGGCATGCTGGCCACGGTGATGAATGCGCTGGCCATGCAGGCGGCGCTGGAGAAGATCGGCGTCCAGACGCGGGTGCAGAGCGCCTTGACCATGAACGCCGTGGCCGAGCCCTATGTCCGACGTCGCGCGCTTCGCCACCTCGAGAAGGGACGGGTGGTGATCTTCGCCGCCGGCGTGGGCGCGCCCTTCTTCACCACCGATTCCGGCGCGGCGCTCAGGGCCGCCGAGATGGGCTGCGACGCCCTGCTGAAGGGCACCAGCGTCGACGGCGTCTACACCGCCGACCCCAAGAAGGACCCCAGCGCGACCCGATACGACCAGCTGTCCTATCAGGAGGTGCTGGCCAAGGACCTCAGGGTCATGGACGCCTCGGCCATCGCCCTGATGCGTGACAGCGGCATTCCCATCGTGGTCTTCTCGATCCGCGAGGAAGGTTCGCTGCGCAAGACCTTGACCGGCGAAGGCGTTTTCACCGTCATCACGACCGCCGAGAACGCCGGCTGAGCCGCATACACAGCGAAGAGAGGGACGACCATGGCCAAGCCTGACCTGAAAACCTTCCGCGACCGCATGGACAAGGCGGTTTCGGCGCTGAAGGACGAGTTCTCCGGACTGCGCACCGGCCGAGCCAACGCCGGCCTGCTCGACCCGGTCATGGTCGAGGCCTATGGCTCTACCGCCCCGCTCAACACGGTCGCGGCGATCAGCGTGCCCGAGCCGCGCATGATCTCCGTCAGCGTCTGGGACAAGGGCATGGTGGTCTCGGTCGAGAAGGCGATCCGCGCCGCCGGCCTGGGCCTGAACCCCGTGGTGGACGGCCAGAACCTCCGCATCCCCATTCCGCCGCTGACCGAGGAACGCCGCCGAGACCTGGTGAAGCTGGCGGGGAAATACGCCGAGCAGCAGAAGATTGCCGTCCGCAACGTGCGCCGCGACGCCAACGACGAGCTCAAGAAGGCGGAAAAGGCGGGCGAGATCAGCCAGGACGAACAGAAGAAGATGGAGACCGAGGTCCAGAAGGAGACCGACGCCGCCATCAAGCGCATTGACGAGACCCTGAAGGTCAAGGAAGCGGAGATCATGCAGGTCTGATAGGTTCAGACCCGCCGAGGCCCTCCGAGCATGACGCCGTCCTCCCCATCCGCCGCATCGCCGTCCGCCGGCTCGCCCCGCCATGTGGCCATCATCATGGACGGCAACGGCCGCTGGGCCGAGCGGCGGGGTCTGCCCCGCGCCCTGGGGCATCGCGAGGGCGTGCAGGCGCTGAAGCGGACGGTTCAGGCCGCGCCCGGCCTGGGCGTCGAATGCCTGACCGTGTTCGGCTTCTCGACCGAGAACTGGCGGCGCTCGGCCGAAGAGGTCTCCGACCTCATGGGCCTGGTGCGGGCCTATGTGGCCTCGGACTTGGAGCGTCTACGCCGCGAGGGCGTCAAGGTGCGGGTGCTGGGGCGCCGCGAGGGCCTGCCCCCTGACATCGCCGACATCGTGGAGCGCGCCGAGCGGACCACGGCCGCCAACGACCGGTTCCTGCTCCAGGTCGCCTTCAACTACGGCGGTCGCGCCGACATTCTCGACGCGGCCCATCGGTGGGCCGAACGCGCGCGGGCGGGCGAGGTCACCGGCCCGCCGTCCGACGAGGATTTCGCCCTCGGCCTGTCCACCAGCGGCGGTCCTCCGGTCGACCTGATCGTGCGCACCTCGGGCGAGATGCGGCTGTCCAACTTCCTGCTGTGGGAGGCCGCCTACGCCGAGTTCGTCTTCCAGGACATCCTGTGGCCGGACTATGGACCCGAGGCCCTCAAGGAGGCCGTCGGCCAGTTCCAGGGTCGCGACCGCCGCTACGGCGGGCGGAAGGCTCAACCCGCCCTGGCGACCGGCTGATGGCGATGCGCGCCGGCGATATCGGCCTGAGGGCCGCGTCGGCCCTGGTGCTGGCTCCGGCGGCGATCCTGGCCCTCTGGACCGGCGGCTGGTGGTTCCTCGCCGTGATGCTGGCCGCCAGCGTGCTTCTGGCCAGCGAATGGGCGCACATGAGCGCCCCGTCCAACTGGAAGCCGGTCGCCGCCGCGGTCACCCTGGCCCTGGTGGCGGCGCTCCTGGCCACGCATTCCGGCGAACTGTCGCTGGGACTGGTGTTGCTGGTCTTCGGGGCGGTGTCGGCGGCCGTCTTCGTGCGGAGGCTGAGGCTGGAGCCCATCGATGCGGCCTATGGGGTCTTCTACCTCGGCTGGCCCATGGTGCTTCTGGTCTGGCTGAGGGGCGGCGAGGGCGAGGCCGGCTTCTGGTGGACCCTCTTCACCTTCGTGGTCGCCTGGGCTTCCGACATCCTGGCCTATCTGATCGGCAGCCTGGTGGGCGGGCCCAAGCTGTGGCCCCGCTTCTCGCCAAAGAAGACCTGGTCCGGCTTCGTCGGCGGCATGATCGGCGGGGTGATCGCGGGCGTGGTGCTCGGGCCTTATATCGACGTGGGGCCGCTGTGGGGCGGGTTGCTCGGCTTCGCCGCCGCCCTCGCCACCATGGCCGGGGACCTGTGGGAGTCGGCCCTCAAGCGGCGCTTCGGAGTGAAGGACGCGGGCAACATCATTCCCGGCCACGGCGGCCTGCTGGACCGGGTCGACGGCCTGATGTTCGCCGTGGTCGTGGTCGCCTGCGCCCGGCTGATCGTGGTGATGACGGGGGGCGCCGCTTGATCCGGCGCCGCGTGAGCGTGCTGGGCTCCACCGGCTCGGTTGGCTGCTCGACCCTCGAGCTGATGGCCGCCGCCGAAACCGCGGGGACCGGCGCCTTCGAGGTCGAGGCGCTGACCGGCGGCGCCAACATCGCGCGGCTGGCGGAGCAGGCGCGACGGTGGCGACCCAAGATCGCCGTCACCGCCGATCCCGCCCGTCTGGACGAGCTCCGGGCCGCCCTGCGCGATACGGAGGTGGAGGCGGCCGCAGGCCCCAACGCGGTGGTGGAGGCCGCGACCCGGCCGGCCGACTGGATCATGGCTTCCATCGTGGGCGCCGCCGGCCTTCGCTCCACCTGGGCGGCGGCGGGCGCGGGCGCGACCCTGGCGCTCGCCAACAAGGAGAGCCTGGTCTGCTGCGGACCGCAACTGCTGGAGCGGGTGCGCCAGTCCGGGGGGCGGCTGATCCCCGTCGATTCGGAGCACTCCGCCATTTTCCAGGTCTTCCCGCACCAAGCGCCTGAGCAGGCGGCCAAGGTGGTGCTGACCGCGTCCGGCGGACCGTTCCGGGCGAGCTCCATGGCGGATATGGCCTCCGTCACGCCCGAGCGCGCCGTGGCGCACCCTAACTGGTCCATGGGGGCCAAGATCTCAGTGGACAGCGCCACGCTCGCCAACAAGGGGCTGGAGACCATCGAGGCGGCCTATCTGTTCGGGCTGTCGCCCGCCCAGATCGACGTGGTGGTGCATCCCGAGAGCATCATCCACTCCATGGTCGAATACATCGACGGCTCCACCCTGGCGCAGTTGGGCCCGCCCGACATGAAGACGCCTATCGCCTGCGCCCTGGCCTGGCCCGATCGCCTGGCCTGGCCCGCGCCGCGACTAGACCTGGCGGCGCTCGGCCGTCTGACCTTCGAGGCTCCGGATCTGGAGCGGTTCCCCGCGCTGCGACTGGCGCGCGAGGCCCTGGCGGCCGGCGAGGCCATGACCACGGTGTTCAACGCGGCCAACGAGGTCGCGGCCCTGGCCTTTCTTGACCGCAGGCTGGGCTTTCTCAATATTGCCGCAGTCGTCGCCGACACCCTTGATCGAGCGACGGCATCGGGGATGGGATCGCGCCTGAATGACGCCTGCGACGCGGCTCTGGCCGTGGATGCGGAGGCGCGCAGCCTGGCGCAGGGCATCGTCGAACGCTTCGCCAAAGCCGCCTGACGGCGTCGGAGACTTGTGAACGGCATGCTGGAGTTCGTGGGACAGGCCCTGCTCTACATCGTGCCGTTCCTGCTGGTGCTGACGACCATCGTCACCATCCACGAGCTGGGCCACTTCTGGGTCGCGCGCGCCTTCGGCGTGAAGGTCGACCGCTTCGCCATCGGCTTCGGCAGGGCCCTGTTCAGCCGCACCGACAAACACGGGATCGAGTGGCGGGTCGGGTGGATGCCGCTCGGCGGCTATGTGAAGTTTTCAGGCGATCTGGACGCCTCGTCCGTGCCTGACGAGAAGGGCCTGGGCGAACTGCGCCAGCGGCTCATCGCGGAGCGTGGGCCGGGCGCCGAGCGCGACATCTTCCACTTCAAGCCGATCTGGCAGCGGGCGCTGATCGTCGCGGCGGGGCCGTTCGCCAACTTCGTGCTGGCCATCGCCATCTTCACCCTCCTGTTCAGCCTTGTCGGCGTGGAGCTGCGCCCGGCGCGGGTGGCCGAGGTTCCCGCCGGCACGCCGGCCGCGGCGGCTGGCTTCCAGCCGGGCGACCTGATCACGGGCGTGAACGGCGACGCCATCACGGACGGGCGCGACGTCACGCGCGTGGTGGCCCTCTCCGCCGGCGATCCCGTGCGCTTCACCGTCGAGCGCGGGGGGCGGACCCTGGAACTTGTCGCCACGCCGGAGCGGGTGACCGAGCAGGATCCGCTCGCCGGGCGGGTCACGATCGGACGCGTCGGCCTGATGCTGGCGCCCGCGCGCGGTGAGGTCCGCCATGTCCGCTACAATCCCGTGGAAGCGGTGGGGCAGGGGGTGCGCCAGACCGGCGATGTGCTCGGCACCACGCTGACCTATCTCGGCCGCATCTTCACCGGCCGGGAATCCGGCGACCAGCTCAGCGGCCCCGTCGGGATCGCCAAGGCGTCGGGCGCCCTCACCAGCGCTGCGGTGAACGCCAACCCCGACCCTCTCTACACCGCGCTCAACCTGCTGCTCACGCTCGCCAGCTTCGCCGCCATACTTTCGATCGGAATCGGCTTTCTAAACCTCATGCCTATTCCGGTCCTGGATGGGGGGCACCTGGTCTTCTACGCCTACGAAGCTGTGGCGCGAAGGCCAGTGGCGGCCGCCGTTCAGGAGGCGAGCTATAGGGTCGGTCTTGCTTTGCTGGCGGCTTTGATGTTGTTCGCGACCTGGAACGACCTGCAGAAACTGGATTTGTTCCGCTTCCTCGGCGGGCTCGCCTCGTGAGCCGACGCCAGCCCCCGATGGTTCAACGCATGATCACCCTTCAAGCGCGTCCTTCCCTTCGCCTGTGCGGCCGCGCCAGCGCCCTCGCGCTGATGGTCGCCGCCGGCCTGGCGACCCCCGTGCTCGCACAGGCCCAGGCCCAGCCCCAGCCCCAGCCCACCCAGGCCCCTCCCGCCGCCGCGCAGGAGCAGCCCGAGGCTCCGCAGGCGCCGACCCAGGCGCAGGTGAACCGCATCGTGGTTCGCGGCGCCCAACGGATCGACGAGACCACCGTCCTCTCCTACCTGCCCATCCAGCCCGGAGACACGGTGGACGCGGCGGTGCTGGACGTGGCGGTGCGCACGCTGAACCGCACGGGCCTGTTCGCGGACGTGCAGATCGGCCTCCAGCCGAACGGCGATCTGGTCATCGAGATCGTGGAAAACCCGATCATCAATCAGGTGATTTTCGAGGGGAACAGCGCGCTCACCGACGACAAGCTGTCGGAGGAAGTGACCGTCAGCCCGCGCGGCATCTACACCCGCGCCAAGATCCAGGAAGATGTCGGCAAGATCGTCGAGCTCTACCGCCTGTCGGGCCGCATCTCCGCGACGGTGACGCCCAAGATCGTCGAGCTGGAGCAGAACCGCGTCGATGTGGTCTTCGAGATCGACGAGGGTCCGGAGACCGGGGTCCAGGCCATCACCTTCCTGGGCAACCAGGCGTTCTCGGACAGCGACCTGCGCGAGGTGATGGTCACCAAGCAGTCGCAGTGGTGGCGCCTGTTCACCCGCAACGACAACTACGACCCCAACCGTCTGGACTATGACCGGGAGCAGCTGCGGAAGTTCTACACCAACCGCGGCTATTTCGACTTCCGCGTGATCTCCTCCGTCGCCGAACTGGCGCCGGACGATCAGGCCTTCGGCATCACCATCACGGTGGACGAGGGCGACCGCTACAATGTCGGCGAGGTGAACGTCGTCACCGCCGACTCGCGGTTGAACGCCGACTTCCTGAAGCTGCTGCTGCCGATCCAGCCGGGCGACCTCTACGAGAGCGACAAGATCGAGGAGGCGGTCGACGCCCTGACCTTCGCCGCCGGCTCCGCGGGCTACGCCTTCGTCGAAATCGACCCGCAGCAGCGCGCCAATCCCGAGACCAACACGGTCGACATCGTCTTCAACGTCCGCGAAGGCCAGCGGGTCTACGTCGAGCGCATCAACATCGTCGGCAACACCCGCACCATCGATCCGGTGATCCGCCGCGAAATGATGCTGACGGAGGGCGACGCCTTCAACCGGACCCTGCTGGAGCGTTCGCGCAACAACCTGCGCGGCCTGGGCTTCTTCAAGGAGGTCGAGGTGGAGGAGGTGCGCGGTTCCGCCCCCGACCGCTCCATCGTCAACGTCACCGTCGAGGAACAGCCCACCGGCGAGCTGTCGCTCGGGGCGGGCTTCAGCTCGGTCGACTCCTTCGTGCTGAACGTGGGCATCTCGGAACGGAACTTCCGGGGTCGGGGCCAGAACGTCGTCGCGCGCGTCGAGTGGGGCTCGCTGCGCCAGCAGATCGACTTCCGCTTCACCGAGCCCAAGTTCATGGGGCGCGACCTCGCCGCCGGCGTCGACGTGTTCCATTCACGCTATGACCTCAGCGAATACTCCTCGTACGATTATCGCTCGACGGGCGCGGGCCTGCGGCTGACCTATCCGCTGAACGGCTACACCCGGATCGGCACCCGCTACTTCCTCAAGGCCGACGAGATCATCATCCCCGACGGCTATTGCAGCAGCGTCGGCGGCTTGGGCTCCTCGGCCCTGTGCGACCAGGTCGGCAGCTTCATCAACTCCTCGGCCGGCTACAGCCTCGTCGCCGACCGCCGAAACGACCCGGTCCGCCCGACGCGCGGGTGGACGGGATCCCTGCGCCAGGACTTCGCGGGCCTCGGCGGCGACGTGAACTATGTGAAGACCGAGGCCGACTTCGCCGCCTATTGGGGCATCACCCCCGAGTGGGTGGTCACCGCCGAAACCTCCATGGGCTATGTCAGCGGTTGGGGCGGCGATCCGGTCCGGATCAACGACCGCTTCTTCAAGGGCGGCAACAGCTTCCGCGGCTTCGAGACGGCCGGCATCGGGCCGCGCAACCTGCTGACGACCGACGCGCTCGGGGGCAACTTCTACGCCATCGGCACCCTGGAGCTGACGGTGCCGAACCGGCTGCCTGAGGAATACGGCATCC